>Ga0272444_10000012_pt1:205000-380981 | contig 380981 bp, 385 predicted proteins | sample SSMForm13_FD_201033 | JGI IMG/M metagenome (GOLD analysis project Ga0272444, IMG submission 201033) | Marine sediment archaeal communities from Little Sippewissett salt marsh, Falmouth, MA, United States - SSM-Form-13 | ecosystem: Environmental > Aquatic > Marine > Wetlands >... | reverse complement strand
GGCTTGGGGGGCGGGGCCGGTGCCGGTTTCGGCGCCGGCTTGGGTGCGGGCTTCGGGGCCGGCGGCTTGGGTGCTGGGCGCGGTGCGGTGGTCGCTACGGCTTTCTGTGCCTCGCGCGCTTCTGCCGCGACGCGGGCCCGTTCCTGGGCGGCAAGGTGTTCACGCGCACCCCGATGGCCGTTGGTGGCTGCCAGCTCGAGCCAGCCCCTGGCCTTGGCGTCGTCTTTCTCGACGCCGGTGCCATCCTCGTAGAAACGACCGAGCTTGAACTGCGCCTCGGTGTGGCCGCCATTGGCGGCTTCCGTGTACCAGCGGATCGCCTCGTTCATGTCCTTGTCGATGCCGTTCCCGTCCTCGTAGCGGGCGCCGAGGGCGAACTGGGCCTCGATGTCGCCGCCCTGCGCCTGCATCTGCTCGATCTTGAGCAGCGAGGCGGACAGATCCTGGGCCAGGGTAGGGGTGGCCATCATGGCAAGGACGAGGCCGGCCGCGAGGAGCTGTGGGGCGCGCCGCGGGAGCATTGACTTGGTGTTGTTCATTGCGATTGGTCTTCCGGCGTTCAGGCCACGTCGGGCGGCCGGGGCCGCCCCTACGCACCTATTTTCGGTCGCGGCAGGTCGATGTGAAGCGTGCTGCCGGTGAGTCGCAGGGATCCGTGGAGAAGGCCTTGTCGCCCTTGCCCGCCGGTTCTTCCGCCGGTTTTTCGGCGGCCTGTTGCTGGGCCTGCTGCTGTCGGGCCTGTGCTTCGGCCTCCGCCTGGCGCCGCTGTTGTTCACGGGCCTCGGCTTCGCGCCGGGCGCGTTCCTGTGCTTCGGCCTGGCGGCGCGCCTGTTCGCGCGCTTCCGCTTCACGCCGGGCGCGTTCGCGGGCTTCAGCCTGGCGCCGCGCCTGCTCGCGAGCCTCGGCTTCGCGCCGTGCCTGTTCGCGCGCTTCCGCTTCGCGCCGGGCGCGTTCGCGGGCCTCGGCCTCGCGCCGGGCCTGCTCGCGGGCCTCGGCCTCGCGGCGTGCCTGCTCGGCGCTGCTGCGGCCCTGGCGCTCCTTCATTCGGGCATCGTAACTGCTGAGGCGGTTGGTCGCCTCGACATGACCCTGAGCGGCGGCCTTGCCGTACCACTCCTTGGCCAAGGCATCATCCTGTTCGACGCCAAGACCCTCTTCGTACATTTCACCAAGCTTGAACTGGGCCTCTGCATTGCCCTGCTGCGCAAGCTTGGACTGGAAATTGAATACGCCTTCCCAGGCCGCGTCGGCAAATGCCGGTGTCCCTGCCAAGAGCAACGCCATGAGCAAGATTGTGCGCATCGCCATGTGCTTCTACCTCTTCAGGATGGGTCGGTCGTAATCATAATCGTGTTTGCTTAACCGCCCCTGACCGATGGGGGCGAGTCGCGGGGCCGACCGAGTCGACCCCGCGACGAACTGCTGGTTTACGGGATGATCGACAGCACCTTCACGCTGCCGTCGACGGCGCCGCCGTCGATGTAACCGATACCGCCCGGGGTGCTGGCGACCCAGTCCTTCACGGCCTGGTCGTCAGCGAGGCTCGGCGGCGGCTTGCCCTTGCCGCTGAACACGCGCTGGGACCAGTAACGCTTGAGCTGGGACTCGCTCTTGCCCACGACCTTGTCGTAGAACTCGCCACGGGTACCGGAACCCTCGGCCTGGTCGACCGGGTTGACGTCCACGCCACCCAGGCTCTTGCTGTTGCCGAGATACACCTTGGACAGCTCGTCGTTGGTGACACCCCGCAGACTGATGCCGGGGTGGCCGATGATGGCCAGCTCGGCCATGGCGACGCTGCTGAACAGGGTTCCAGCCAGCACCGCGGCGACGGAAAGCTTTTTGATCGTTGTCATTACGGCGCTCCTTAGAAGATCACGTCGAGGGAGACGCTGTAGATGTTGGCACTGTCGTCACCGAGCGGACCGTCATAGAGCCCGAGATTGCCGTCTTCCGGCTCGACCTGGGTGGCTTCGAATTTCAGAGCTGCACCTGCCGCCAGTTCATAACGAAGTCCGAGTGTTACGGACGACTGGTTCTGGCTGTAAACAAGGACGGTATTGTCGTCCGGCGAGCCTTCTTCGATCTCTGCGTAGGTGATGCTGGGCAGCCAGGCTCCGAAACGGTAACCGCCGGTCACGTACCAGGCGTCCTGATCAGGGAAGCCCTGCTCAGCCGCGTCATCCTGATCGCGCGAGGCCCACTCGGCATAGCCGACGAAGTTGTTCCAGTCGATGTTCATGCCGGCGCTGATGAAGGTCGCCGTGTCTTCATCGATGACGCCGCCGTTAAAGGGGGAGCTTACTTCCGTGGTCAGGTAACCGGCGCGGAAGGTACCGATGGACGTAGAGAGCGCCAGATTGATACCACCGAGCTTTTTCGCCTCGAAGTCCACCTCGGTACCGGCGGCAGGGAACCCGTTGGCTGCTTGCATACCCGTCACGAAGCCGGTACCGCTCGAGTTACCGAAGTAGGGCTGGATCAAAAGGGTGTTGTCCCCGACCGGCACGGTCCAGAGCACGTCGAGACCGGAGAGCGAGGTGATCGGGCTCAGGCTGTACACTTCCTGCGGCGGGCGCACCCACGGGTAGGCGTAGCCGACCTCGATGTAGTCGGAGGTGAGGAAGGTCGGCAGTTTGACCTTACCGGCACGAACGGTGAAGCTGTCGGTGACGTCGTAGCCGACGAAGGCCCAGTCGGCCTCGGTGTTGAAGTTGTCCGGCACGGCGCGGGCCAGCAGCTGGGCGGTGAAGCTCATGCGCTCGTTGATGTCGGCGGCGATCTGCAGGCCGAGGCGGTTGTCGCGGCCGTCGAACTTCACGTCATCGGACGCCAGGTCGATGTTGTAGGCGCTGTCGGCGTCCGTGTAGGTCGCCGCGGCGGTCAGGAAGCCGTTGATGCGGATTTCGTCGATTGCCATCGCCTGCTGGCCGGCCGCCGCGATGGCCAGCCCGACGCCCAGCGCCAGTACGTTCTTCTTCATGATGTGGTCACCCTAAACGTTGTTTTCTGATCGGGAATGGCCCATGGCTCTCCCTCAGGAGCGCACGAACCCTCAGCATAAGATGTAACGCTGCTGTAAAAGGTACCGGCTGAGCGATTACCGCACAAGTTTCAACGGCTTGCGGGGCCCATTTAAAGCAGTCTTTTCACGATTGTTTACATTTCCGACAGGTCTGTCAGGAAAATCCTACATGCCTGGGCACAGTTTCGCGGCGTGGGCACCTTATCAGGGGGAACAATCGGGATCTGTCGCGCATTATGCGACCGTGATCAAGGTAGAGTGAGGGGATTTCCGACGAAAGGTGGTATTCAGCGCTTGAGCAGGGCCATGATCTCGGCAATCTCGCGTTGCCCGTCCTCGCGCACGTGGGTGCGCAGGTCTTCGAAACCGCTCATGGACTGGATCTTCCCGAACGCCGGCAGGGTCTCGACGGCCGGCAGGCCCGCATCGCAGCCCGTGATGTCGAGGTGCATGCGGCGGGCCAGCAGGACCACGTCGCAGAGGTCGGCGTCGCCGGCGTGATCGCGCATCCAGGCGCTGGACTCGCCGATCGTTACACTGAGGTCGCCATCGAGTTCCCAGCTTTCCAGGACCAGGCCGCCCACCATCATTTCGAGGTTGTCGATCGCGGCGTCGAGCTCGTGGGCCTCGTGAAGCAGACCCTTTTCATTCACGTAATTGATGATCGGCACGGCACCGATGCGCGCCAGCAGCCCGCCAAGCAACGCGCGCTCAGGGTCGATGCGGCGCGTGTAGCGGGCCAGCACGTGGCTCAGCGCAGAGACGAACACCGACGATTCCCATAGCGCGTGCATGCGCGCGCCGAGCTTCTTGCTGCTCGCCTCGAACACATTCTGCATGGCCAGCGTGGTGGCCAGCGAGCGGGTGGCGTTGAGCCCGATGCGGATGACGGCGTTCTTCACGTCCGCGACCTTGCGGGTGCCGTGATAGGCCGGGCTGTTCGCGGCCCGCACCAGGCCGCCCGCGACCGCCGGGTCGGTCTCGATGACGCGGGTGAGCTTGCCGATGTCGATGTCGGTATCGCTGGCCAGGTCGCGAATGCGGGCTGCCACCTCGGGCATGCTGGGTATGACCAGCTCGCCCTTGCAGAACGCACCGTAGAGCTGCTGGAACAGCTGGCCCTCGGCGGGGCTGATGCGCACGTCGATGATGTCGTAGCTCGTGGTGCGAGCCTGCTGTTGCAGCACGTCGACCAGCTCGCGCTCGACCTTCAGCAGCAGGCAGGGCGTATGCGCCACGATGCGCGAGCGGGCCTCGCCGGCGCGAAACAGGGGCTGGTAGGCCCGCAGACCTTCCGCCTCGACCCTGACCTGGCGGCCCGGGGTGATGAGTTCGACCGAGCCTTCGAGCAGGTACAGGTGCCAGCGGTGAACGTCGCCACTGGCCAGCTTGTCGCGTGCGGGCAGCGTCATGGTCGTCGCCTTGGAGGCGAGCTGGCGCAGCGCGTCTTCCCCAAGCGTGTTGAGGGGCTCGAGCTTCGCGAGGAGGGTATGTGGAACCGGCGTGCTCATAGGGCTGGCCGGGGCGCCAAACCGCACACGGCCCCGAAGGGCCGTGTATCGGTCCATGCCCGCGTCGCGGGGTGGCGGTTAATGCTGGTGGCCGCCCGGGCCATGCACGTGGCCGTGATCGAGTTCTTCGGCCGAGGCCTCGCGCACGTCCTTGATGCTCACCTCGAAGTTGAGGTTCTTGCCCGCCAGCGGGTGGTTGCCGTCGATGGTGATGTCCTCGCCTTCGACCTGGGTGACGGTGATCGTCTGGAAACCCTCGTTGGTCTGGGCGTGGAACTGCATACCGGGCTCGATGGTGTCGACACCCTGGAACATGTCGCGCGGCACGACCTGGATCAGGCCTTCGTTGTAGTCGCCGTAGCCTTCGGCCGGCGGGATGGACACGCTGACCTCGTCGCCGGCGGCCTTGCCTTCCAGCGCGTTCTCGAGGCCCGGGATGATCTGGCCGATGCCGTGGATGTAGGCCAGCGGCTCGCCGCCCTTGGAGCTGTCGACAACGTCGCCGTTGTCATCGGTGAGTGTGTAGTCGATGGTGACTACGCTGTTCTTGGCAATCTGCATGATGCGGGGCTCCGCGGGGTTTGAATTAAAAACAACAGTTTACACGCCAGCCCGGGATTGCTCAAAAGCGCCGGGCCCTGCCGGTCGGTCGATCGTGGGCGTCGATCAGCCCGTGTTCCAGCAGCCAGGCGCGAGCGTCCTCGGCATCGGATTCGAACCAGGCCCGCGCGCTACCGAGTCGAAAACTGTATCCCCAGTCGTCCATGTCGCGAAACAGGGTGGCACGGCCCATGCCCGGCACCCGGTCCGCCAGCAGGACCTGCAGGTAGCACACGCCGTTCTCTTCCTGGTCCGTGCCTCCGGCGTCCGTATGCAGGTCGCGGCGGCGGGCCTCGTCCATGCAGATGAAGTGGCAGGCCTCGTGCAGTGCCGAGTGGACGGGCGTGTCGCCCCGCACGAGCAACCGGTCGCCGACCAGGCCGGCCTCGGACTCGCCCCAGTAGCTGCCGGGGATCTCGGCGCCGTCGGGCAATAATTCGAGTTGCATGCCGTAGCCGTCGAGAAGGGTGCGGAACGCGTCGAGGGAAATGTCGTGAATCAGTAACACGGGAACTGCCATGGGGCCGCTTGGAAACGCGGCCCCATGGTAACTCAAAGGGCGCGGCTAGCGCAGGTCGGTGAGCAGCAGGTCGTAGAAGCCCTGGGCGCCCTTGCTCATGAAGTAGTAGTTCTGCACACCGGCATCCTCGATGTGGTACTGGAGCCAGCGCACCTGTTTGCCCACGGCATCGTAGACCAGCAGCGTCTTGCCCTGGTCGCGCGCCTGCCGGATATAGCCGTCCAGTTCCGCGTTGTCGAGCGCGACCGAGATCTGGCGGGACGGGAAGATCGCCACGGCCTCGCGCTGGAAGCGGTCACGCACGTCGAGGATGATCACGTCGTCGCGCTCGCCGTATTTCATGAATTCTTCCGGCGAGAGCATGTGTGCCTTGAGCTTGTCAGAGCCAATCAGCCGTTCCGGGTCGACGGGCGACTTGCCGAGCAGCACGGCCTTGTCGGGCTGTGCCTTGGTCCAGTCGAAGATGCCGGCGTCGAAGGCGAATACGTTGTCGATGTCGGCACGTATGGCCTTTTGCGTGGCCTTGTAGGATTTGCGGCAGGTGCGACCGTTGCAATAGAAGACGATGGGCTTGTCGGTTTCGGCGCGCAGCTGCCGGATCTGTTCGGCGAAGTCGCGCCGTGCCAGAGGGATATTGAGGGCGTTGCTGATATGCAGGGTGTCGTACTCGTACTCGGAACGCACGTCGACGATGACGACCTGATCAAACTGGCCGTTGAGTTGTTCCAGCTCCATCACCGGAACGTAGGGGAAGAGTTCGCGGCTGGGAAAGTCGGGGTGGGGCTCGGTTTCCGCAGCGAAAACCGGGAGGCTGCCCAGCAAGAGGGCGAGGGGCAGCAACAGACGGGTCAATGTCTTCATGTTCTCTCCTTGTTGACGTTCTTATTCTTATTCGGGGTGCCGGCATCATGCCGGCCCGTATCGTTTTGCGGATGCACGGTTCACTCTAGCCAAACACCGGCAACACGGTGTGATCGAGTTCACGTAATAGTTTCGATGGGCATCTTTCCTGCGGGGATTGAGTCGCCCGAAAAGCCGCAGTATGGTGGTCGGTGATTCGACGGAACACGAATCGGCTAAATCAATAATTAATAAAATGCGCGCCGCATTGACGGTGCATTGCGTACCACCAAACTGGAGGGAAAACATGATCAGCACAAACAGGCTGGCAATGGTCGGCGGTGCGGTGCTTCTGGCGCTCGCGGCGACGACCCAGGCGGCGGGCGATCCGCAGGCCGGGCGAGACAAGGCGGCGACCTGCATGGGCTGCCACGGGGTGCCGAGTTACATGAACGCCTACCCCACCTACCATGTGCCCAGGCTGGGCGGGCAGCATGCCCAATACCTGGAGGCCGCACTCAAGGCCTACCGTGACGGCGCCCGCAAGCACTCGACGATGCAGGCCCAGGCCGCCTCTTTGAGCGACCAGGACATCGCCGACATCGCGGCGTATTTCGCGGCCTACGAACGCTAGGCGCAGGAGGGGAAGACAATGATGGTCAAGCACGTTCTCGTTCTGCTGCTCCTGGCGGCATCATCCACGGCAATGGCATCCGGCGATCCGCAGGCCGGCCGCGACAAGTCTCAGACTTGCCAGGCCTGCCACGGGGCGGACGGCAATGCCGAGAACCCCATGTATCCGCGACTGGCAGGCCAGTACCAGACTTACCTGCTGCATTCGCTCAAGGCCTACAAGTCGGGTGAGCGCAACAATGCGATCATGGCCGGCATGGTGGCGAACCTCTCCGAGGAGGACATGAAGGATCTCGCCGCCTACTACGCGCAGCAAAAGGGCCTGTTCAACACCGTGCCCGAGTAGTTGAACGGCGGTCCGCCGAAATGCGATGGCGCCCACCGCAAGGGGGCGCCGTCTTCGTATAGACTCTGGGTTCTCGATCCATTCAGGAGAAGCGATATGCGACAGGCAATCATTCTCGCCGGTGCAGTCGGAATGCTGGCCGTGTCCGGGGGTGCGCTGGCCAGTGACGTGGCCCTGGGCGTGAAGGGTGGAACCCAGGGCCTGGGTGTGGAGCTCGTCAAGGGCATCTCGCCGAGCCTCAACCTTCGATTCGATGCCAACGGTTTCACCTTCGACGCCGACGAAACCTATGAGGCCAATGACTACAAGCTCGACCTCGAGGTGGCCATGTTCGGGGCGCTGGTCGACTGGCATCCGTTCGGCGGCGCCTTTCGCATGACGGCGGGGATCTACAGCAACGGCACGGAGTTGTCCGGCAACACCACGGGTAACGTGGTCGTGAACGGCACTGCGTACCCCGGGGCGACCCTGAATGCCGATGTCGATTTCGGCAACACCGCGCCGTATCTCGGCATCGGCTGGGGCAACGCCGTGGACCAGAACCAGCGGCTGACCTTCAATCTCAGCCTTGGCGTGGCCTACACCGGATCGGCCGACGTGAGCCTCGCCGCCACCGGCGTACCCGTCGACCCCAACGATCTGCGAGCCGAGGAGCAGGCGCTCCAAGACGACATCGACGAGTACCGGTACTATCCGGTCGCCAACATCGGGATGGCCTACCGGTTCTGAAGTCGGGGGGTCTAGCGCAGCCAGCCGCGGCGAAAGCCCAGCGCGGCGCCCAGGCAGGTGGCGATCAGCAGCGGCGTGGTCAGGGGATAGTCCCGGCCCGCGCCGTGCATGACTGGCCCGGCCAGTGCCAGCACGGCGCAGGTCATCGCCACGCCGGCGAGCGCCAGCGCCGCGGCGCGGCGCTGGCGGTGTTTCGGGTGCACCAGCAGATGCTCGAGCAGGTGCGCGTCCACCAGGCCGTGCCAGGCCGAGCCGGCGCGGCTGCGTCGTTCCATGAGCAGCAGCCAGAGGGCCGCCGGCACCAGCAACCACAACCACGCGGGCGCCGTCAGCGACAGGCTCATGGCTGCTCCCCGCGGTAATACCGGTCCGGAAGCCGCCGCGTGGCCCGGGGGCGGCGCGTGAGGCTGAGCCCCGTGTATGCGGCCAACAGCAGCGCGGCCGCCAGCAAGGGGCGGTATAGCGCCCAGGTCGCCGTCTCCGTGACGATTACGGGCTGTGTCAGGGCCGCCACCAGCAGCAGCCACGCGAGGACTGCGCGGCGGCGCGGGCACATTCCGTCCGAGGCCGGTGCGTGGACGGCCTCGAGCCCCGCGAAGAACGGTACCCATAACGCGTCACGCTCGATCCGCGCCGGCGGCAGCCAGCGCATCGCCAGCGGCAGCGGTAGCAGCAGAAACCCCCACAGGAAATCGAACGCCAGACTCACTGGTGACGCTCCGGGTTGAAACGGGCCGTGCGGATCCAGCGGCGACAGGCGGCGATCACGGCCGCCGGGTCGAGATCCTGTTGTTGCAGCGATTGCTCGTCCTGGTACGGGGCATCGGCCAGGCAGCGCCCGGCGCCGCGGGTGAAATCGTCGCTCGCACCGGTCTCGTCGAGAAACACCTGCCAGCGTCGGCCGCTGAGCCCGGCTACCGGGTAGTCGCCGCACAGGTGCACCGCCGTGTCGCGCATCAGCCGACTCACGTTGGCGAATAAACTCGCGCGCTGCCCGTCGACGGCGAACTGGCGTTCAAGTCGGCGCAGGCGCCACAGTGCGAGCCAGCGAAACTGCCGGCGCCACCCGGCGTAGCCGCCCACGGCGGCCAGGCCAAGGACGACGAGTGTGAAGGCCGCCGCGGTCAATGCCGCCTCCGGAATCTCAGGTCGAGCAGCCGGCGCAGGCTCTCGTCCGGTTCGTTGTGGGTGGCGAGCCGCAGCAGGTAGGCCTGGTTGGAGAGGAACAGGTCGACCACGTTCCGGTTGTGGCCTGCGAAGGCCGCCGCGTGCCGGCGCCGGGTCGTCTCATCGCCGGCATCGATCACGCGCCGCTGTTCCCCGTCACTCACGGGCAGACGTCCGCTCTCAGGCAACTGCGCCTCCAGCGGATCGTAGACAAAGGCGCCGGCCAGGTCGTGGCGGCGCGCGGCCTCCGCGAACTCGCGGCGGGCGCCGGCGTCGAGTCCGCTGAAGTCGCTCAGCACGGTGAGCAGGCTGCCGCTGGTCATGATGGCCTTGAGCCGTTGCAGGACGAGATCCAGGGTCAGCAACGATTCCGGTTCGTACTCCGGTTCGGCCTCGTGAATGTCGGCGAGCGCCTTGAGCAGGGCCAGCACGCCGTGTCGCCCTGCCTGGGGTTTCAACAGCCGGTAGCGGGTGTCATTGAAGACCAGCCCGCCCACGCGGTCACCCAGCTCGAGTGCCGCCCAGGCGAGCAGGGCGGCCAGCTTGCAGGCCTGCACCGACTTGAAGGCGGTGCGCGTGCCGAAGTGCATGGCCCGGCGCAGATCGACGAGCAGCAGCACGGTGCGCTCGCGTTCCTCGCGGTAGAGGCGGGTCTGCGCGCGCCCCGTGCGCGCGGTGGCAGGCCAGTCGATGTGGCGGATGTCGTCGCCCGGCTGGTAGTCGCGCATCTCGTCGAAGTCCAGCCCGCGGCCGCGGTAACCACTGCGGTACAGGCCGCTCATGGCCTGCCAGCTCTGGCGGTGCTGGGCCAGCACCAGTGCCCGCGCCCGTGCGCGCTGATCGAGGAGCATCTCCAAGCGCACGTGCACGCCGTCGTCGATCTCGTCGACCTCCTCCGGCAATCCAAACAGCTTCCGCAGGCCGGGGCGCAACCAGTCAGCGATGGACGGACGCGAGACCATCGGGTCAGGGCAACGGCACCCGGGCGAGCAGGGTGTTGATGAACTCGTCGGTGGTGATCCCCGCGGCCTCGGCCTCGAAGGACAGGAGCACGCGGTGACGCAGCACGTCGGCGGCGATGGCCTTGATGTCCTCCGGGTTCACGTGGTCGCGCTGATGCAGCCAGGCGTGGGCCCGCGCGCAGAGGTCGATGGCGATGGTGGCGCGCGGGCTCGCGCCGAACTGCACCCAGCGTTCCAGCTCGGCCTTGTAGGGGGCCGGGTCACGCGTGGCCTGTACGAGTTCGACGATGTAGTCCTTGAGCCCGTCGCTCATGTGGAGTTCCAGCATCTCGCGGCGGGCGGTAAAGATCGCCTCCTGCGGGATCGGGTGGTCGGTGCCCGCCTGACCCTCGAGATCCCGCGCCGTCTCCAGGTGGACCAGGTCGAGAATGCGGCGCTCCGCGTCCTTGCTCGGGTAGCCGATCTTGAGCTTCATCAGGAACCGGTCGAGCTGGGCCTCCGGGAGCGGGTAGGTACCCTCCTGCTCGATGGGGTTCTGGGTGGCCATCACCAGGAACAGGCGCGGCAACGGGTAGGTGTCGTGGCCGATGGTGACCTGGCGCTCGGCCATGGCCTCGAGCAGGGCCGACTGCACCTTGGCCGGTGCGCGGTTGATCTCGTCGGCCAGCACCAGGTTGTGGAAGATCGGCCCGGCCTTGAACTGGAAACTGCCGTCCTGCGGGCGAAAGACCTCGGTGCCGGTGAGGTCCGAGGGCAGCAGGTCGGGGGTGAACTGGATGCGGTGAAAGTCGCCCTCGATGCGCTCGCCCAGGGCCTTGATGGCTCGGGTCTTGGCCAGTCCCGGGGCGCCCTCGACCAGCAGGTGTCCGTCGGCGAGCAGTGCGATGAGCAGGCGCAGCACCAGGGTGTCCTGGCCGATGATGCTCTGGTTGAGCTGCTCGCGCAGCGATTTCAATTGGGCGTGGGCAGACATCAGTTTCGGTCGTTCTCTGCGTTGGATGGGGCCGCGTCGGCCAGGTGCTCCAGCGCCGCGAGCTGCCGGTTCGGCCGTGCCTTCAGGGGTTTTCTGCAGTCCTGGGGGTTGGCCTCGCACCAGGCCTCGGCCATCTGCATGTATCGCGGCATGCCGGTGCGCATGTAGAAGAGCGCCTGGTCCCAGCCCTGTACCGGCGGGGTACCCGCCTCGCCGATCACCGCGGCGCGCAGCAGCGCGAGGATCACGTTGGCGCTCTGCTTGCGGTCGAGTCCGCGGATCTCTTCCCACACCACCGGCAGGAAATACAGCCGCACGATGTCGGGGCGCTGGGTGAGCAGCAGGCGCACCACGTTCTTGAGGCTCTGGTCGGTCTCCTCCCAGGTGCCGACGAGGTCGGAGCTGATCAGGTTGCGAAGTTCCTGGCGTCCCTTGTCGCTGATCATGCGGTCGTGCAAGCCCCTAGCGGGCGTCCGGTTGGCGATAACGGGCGTTTACTATAGCATCGTCGCTCTTTCGGGCGAGCGCGCAGCGCGCCGGGGCGAGGATGCAGGATCTGGAAAACGACGCCGTCAGGGTGCAGCTCGGCGCCGAGGTGATTGCCGCGATGGATGCGTGGGGGACGTCGCGCGACGAGCAGCGTGAGCTGCTCGGACTCTCCCGCGACGAGTGGACGCGCGTACAGAAGCAGGCGCCGCTGCCCCTGCAGTTCGAGGTGCTCGAGCGGGTCGGGCACTTGCTCGCCCTGGCCGAGCGCTATCCGGAAGACTGGTTTCGCAGGCCCGTCCATGGCAAGACCCCCGTGCAGCGGATGCTGCGCGAAGGGCTGCCGGCAATGGCGGCATTGGGGGCCGAGGCCCCTGACCGACGAGAGAACGAGACATGAAGATCCAGGGTGAAAAGATCATCGACCTGATGCGCGGTTGCCTGACCGAGATTTCCCAGACCCTCAAGGACCTGCGCCGCCAGGCCGACGAGGCAGACGCGCAGGCCTTCCCCATCGTGAAGAACGCGGTGATGTATTCCATGGACATGAACCTCGCGGCCATCCACATGCTTGGCGTGAAGCTGATGGAAGCCCAGCCCACCGGGGAGGTGGAGCTGTCGCCGACCGAGCGCGTGCTGATCGGCATGGCCTCGACCTTCATGCGCGACGACATCGCGCAACTCGTGGAGGATGCCCTGGAGGGCTACCGCGTGAGCGACGAGAAGGTCGAAGAGGTGTTGCGCAAGGTGGAGGGGCCGGGTGAGGGTTCGGTGCACTGAGCCCCTGTGCGTCCTGTTCCGACCTGCGCGGTCCTCTGTTCAGTCCCGCCCTTCCTCCAGCATCTCGGACATATAGCCGCGCAGGAACTCGCCGTCGATCTCGCGACTGTCGGTTTGCGCGAGGTCCGCGATCATCGCGATGCGCGCCTCGAGGATGCGTTCCCGCACCTGTTCCGAGACCCCCGCCACGTAACGCACGCTGACCCCGTTCATGCACACGCCGGCCGCGCCGACTTGTGATTGGAGATCCTGCGTCACCTTCTTCAGGGCCGGCAGTGTCAGTGCCTGCGGTTCGGGCGTCGGTCCCGTGTCCCCGAACAGGCTGACGATGTTGCCGCCCGCGGGCATGTGCCGGATGGCGGCGCGGTAGAGTTCGTACGGCGCATAGGCCACGTCGCGTAGCAGGGGTTGCCCGTGGAGGCTCGGAATCACCAGCGGTTGTGCCCTGTGGTTGATGAGTGCCTTCAGGGGATGATCGAGGCTGGCCAGCGCCGCTTCAATGGACTCAGGGTCACGCAGGTTTGCCGCGAGCTGCGGCAGCCCGGGTGGTGAGTCGTCCCCGTCGACCAGCGCCCGCGCCTCCACACCGTAAGCACCGAGTGCGTTGGCGATACGCTCGGCCAATGACGGGGCCACGCCGCAGAGCAGGGCGATGCCGCGGTGATGCTCGTTCATTCAGTACTCCAGCCCCAGTTGGTGTGCCGTGGGTGCGGGCGCGGTTTTGAAGCGCAAACCCAGTCCGATCAGTCGCACGGGGCGCTCGCCCCGACGCCAGGCCTCGCGCGCCAGCTCGCGGTAGGTGTCGAGCTCGGGCGCGGTACCGCCGGTTTGTATGGTGGTTATACGGAAGTTGTCGAATTTCAGTTTCACGAACAACGTGTGTATCAGCAGGGCCCGCTCGTCACCCTGTTTCTGCCGGGCCCGCTCGAGCCGCATGGTGAGTTGCTGGAACAGCGCCGGCAGCTCGGCCTCGACGGTCTCGCTGTCCGGCAGGTCCTGCGAAAAGGTCTCCTCGACGCTGAGCGACTTGCGCTCGCGGGAAACCTTGACCGGTCGCTCGTCGATGCCGCGGCAGAGTTCAAACAGTCGCTGGCCGAAGCTGCCGAAGCGTTGCAGCAGTTCCGGCAGGGGCACCTGCTGCAGGTCACCGCAGGTGGTGACACCCATCGCCTTGAGGCGCCGTGCCGTGACCTTGCCCACGCCGAATACGCGTTTGACCGGAAGGGCGGGCATGAACGCCTCGACCTGATCGGGACGAATGACGAACTGGCCGTCCGGCTTGTTCCAGTCGCTGGCCACCTTGGCGAGAAACTTGTTGGGCGCGATGCCGGCCGAGGCGGTCAGTCCCGTCTCCTCGAAGATCCTTCGGCGTATGGCCTCGGCCATCAGCGTGGCGCTGCCCCGGCAGTGCGGGGCGTCCGTTACGTCGAGGTACGCCTCGTCCAGCGAGAGGGGTTCGATGCGGTCGGTGAACTCGCGGTAGATCGCCTGGATGCGGCGCGATTCCTCGCGGTAGGCCTCCATGCGCACCGGCAGCACGATGAGCCGCGGGCAGAGTTGCAAGGCCCGCGCCGTGGACATGGCCGAGTGCACGCCAAAGCGGCGGGCCTCGTAACTGCAGGTGGTGATGACGCCGCGCCGCTCCCGGGCGCCCCCGACGGCGATGGTCTTGCCACGCAGCTCGGGGTTGTCGCGCGCCTCGATGGCGGCATAGAAGCAATCCATGTCGACATGGATGATCTTGCGCACGCGCGGGGAATCAGGGTTCATGCGGTAGGCCGCAGTGTCACTGCGGCGGCAGGCCGGCTGGCCGGGGTTCAGGCGTTGCCCTGAGCCTCCCACTGGGCGGGCGTGTAGGTCTTGAGTGCGAGTGCATGGATGCTGCCGTTGGCGATGTGCGGGTTGACGATGCCGTAGACCAGCTGGTGCTGCTTGAGCATGGACAGGCCGTCGAAGGCCTCGCTGATCACGGTGGCGCTGAGGTTACAGCCCTCGCCCTGGATGAACACGGTGGCTCCGCCGGGGAGACCTTCCTCGATCATCTTTTTCACGTCTTCGATTTGCATGGAATCACGGCTTGCGAGTGAGCGGACGGCAGAGGATAGCGCAGGCATCGGGACAGGTACAGATTCTCCCCGCCCGGTGGGGGATTGCTGCTCAGGAATCGGAGGCGTCGTGGTCCCCGTCGAGTTCGCGCACGATGATGCCGTCGCTTTGCGACGGGTCGATGCCGAGGTAACGGGTGATGACCGGCATCTGCTTCTCCATCACCGAGGCCACGTAGCCCGACATGAGGTGCTGGCGGTCGATGCCTTCCACCCAGCCGTAGATCGAGGCGCGCAGGTGGGCGATGTCGTGGATGTTGACGTGGATGTCGTGCACCACCCGCTGGTACTCGGGCAGGGTGGGGTGCACGTCCAGCGCCGCGAAAATCGTCTTGAGCGCATCCAGCATCTCGCGCGCGTTCTCGGCCAGGCCCAGCGCACTGGGCGTGATCTCCACCGCGCGCTCCGCCCCGGAGTCCACCCAGATGTTGAAGCTCATCTGCTGCAGGGAGTGATACAGCGGCTCCTCCGAGATCAGGAACAGCAGCAGGTTCTGCGGATTGGCCTTGAGCGTGATGTCGCCGTAGGACCACTGGTGCGTGCGAATGAAGTCGGTGAGGCGCAGGTGATGCTTGAACGCGGCCAGCTGCAGCTGATCGAGGATGAGGATGGTGCGCTCGCCCTCGGACAGCGCGCAGGCCTCGCTCATCACGCGGTCGAGCTCGTTGACCGGGGGCTCGCCGACGTTTTCCTCGTCCTCGGGCGGTACCGGTACGCGCACCGGTGCCGGGGCTTCCGGCAGGTTGACGAACTCGTGATACAGGACGTGCTCGTACTCTAGTGCATGGGCCAGCGCGTTGGCGAAGGCCGTCTTGCGGCGACCGTGCTCACCCTCGATGTTCAGGCCGCGCAGATGCTCGACCGGTGCCGTGAGCAGGCAACGAACGGGGTATTCGTAGTCTTCGTTGGAGACGAAGCCGTTATCGGCGAGGCGTTTGGCGAGCATCATGAACTTGGCCGCTTGAGGTCGTGCCCTGATTATTGTGGAGGCTTCAGGCCGCATCAAGCGACGCGTGTCCCGTTCGTCGGGTTACCAGCGGGCCCTGTCCCACATCTCGGGGTTGGCCCAGAACCGCGGATTGAGCCAGTCCGGCGTGAGCTTGTAGTCGTAGAGATCGAAGCGGTAGAGATGGAGCGGCCGTCCTTCGTGCTCGAAGCAGGCCACCTGCCGCAGGCCCAGCGCGGTCATGTCCGTGAGTGACCAGTGCGAGCGCTGGCCGGGCCAGTCGTTCCCGATGGGCAGCAGGACGAACAGGCGCTGGGCCACTTGGTCGCGCAACAGGGCGATCAGCTGTTCGGCCTCGGCCTGGTCCAGGTGCTCCAATGCCCCGCTGACCACCGCCGTATCGTGTTTTCCTGCCGCCTGTACGCGGGCCGCCATGTCATCGCAGCAGGGCACCGTGGTGACGCGTAAGTGCGGCTGTTCGCGCTGCCAGTGATCGAAGGTCTCCGTGCTAGCCTCGCCGATGGCAAGAATGGACGCCGGTGGGTGCTGGCGAAACAGGCGTTCGAGGGCAGGTTGGCAGATGCGGGTCGGGTAACTCATGGTGTCGTAATGCACGGCGTTTTGGTCGAAAAACCCTATGATATGATGCGCCCAACTTACCGGTCATGGAAGCCGTCGCATGTTTGAAACCAACGACATCCAGATCCTGCTGCGTTCCCGCATTCCCCTCATCGTCATCGAGACGCACGAGGAAGTGCGCGCCATCGACATGTTCAAGAAGGTGGCCGTGGGCAACGCGTTGCCGTTGTATCGCTGGAGTGCAGCCCAGGCCATGCAGCGTATCGACGTGGAGCTCGAGCCGGTCTGGACCATGGACAAGCCGGACGCCCTGCTCAAGCACGTCAACGCCAATCCCAAGCCCGGCATCTACCTCCTGCTGGACTTTCATCCCTATCTCGAAGAGCACGCCATCGTTCGCCTGATCAAGGAGATCGCACTCAAGCACGAGGAGACACCGAACACGCTGGTGTTCATCAGTCACCAGTTCGAGATCCCGCCCGAGATCGAGAAATACGCCGCGCGCTTCGAACTCAGCCTGCCGGCCGCGGAGCAGCTCACCGACATCGTGCAGCAGGAGGCGCGCGAGTGGGCGGCCAAGCACCCCGAGCTGCGCGTGCACCAGGAGGATGGCATCGTCGAGACCCTCGCGCGCAACCTTGCGGGCCTGTCGGTGGCCGATGCGCGCCGCCTCGCCCGTCATGCCATCGCCGATGACGGTGCGCTCACGCACAGTGATCTCACCACCGTGATGGAGGCCAAGTACCGTCTGCTGGCGCGTGATGGTGCCCTGAGCTTCGAGTACGACACCGCCCGCTTCAACGACGTGGGCGGCATGGCCCGGCTCAAGACCTGGCTCGAGCAGCGCAAGAGCGTGTTTCTCGCGGACACGCCCCCGCCGGGCCTCGATCCGCCCAAGGGCATCATGCTGCTCGGCGTGCAGGGTTGCGGCAAGAGTCTCGCCGCCAAGGCGATCGCCGGCGTGTGGGGGGTGCCATTGCTGCGCCTCGACGGCGGCGCGCTCTACGACAAGTACATCGGCCAGACCGAAAAGAACCTGCGCGAGGCGCTCAAGACCGCCGAGGTGATGGCGCCCTGCGTGCTGTGGATCGACGAGATCGAGAAGGCGCTGGCGGTGGGGGACTCGGACGGCGGTACTTCGCGCCGCGTGCTCGGTACCCTGCTCACCTGGATGGCCGAGCGCAAGGCCCCGGTGTTTCTCGCCGTCACCGCGAACGACATCCAGTCACTGCCACCGGAACTCGTGCGCAAGGGGCGTCTCGACGAGATCTTCTTCGTCGACCTTCCGGACAAGGACACGCGGAAGATCATCTTCGAGATCCACCTGAGGAAGCGCGACGCCAATGTCGCCAACTTCGACCTCGACCGCGCGGCCGATCTGAGCGACGGCTTTTCGGGCGCCGAGATCGAGCAGGCCGTGGTGGCCGCGCTCTATGCCGCGCACGCGCGCGGCGAGGGCATCAGCCCCGCGGACCTCGCGCGCGAGATCGTCTCGACGCGGCCGTTGTCGGTGGTGATGGCGGAGAAGATCGCGGACCTGCGCAACTGGGCCTCGGCGCGCACGGTGCCGGTCAACTGAGTCAGTCCGTTTCGCTCAGCAGGAGCTTGCCGTCTCGCGCAGACAGCCGGAGCGTGCCGGCGAGAAAGTCACGGATCTGATCGCCCGCCAGGTGCGCGCGCCAGCCATGCAGCAGGGCGTTGTCCTCGTCACCCAGAATCACCGCTTCCACGTCCTTGCGCGTGGCAATGGCCCCCGCGCTGATGTTGGCGTCGAGGGATGACTGGCGCAGCACTGCCATCGCGGCGTCGGCCAGGGCTTCCTGTTCCGGCTCCAGGCGCATACGCGGTTTGAGGACGGGCCACTCCGACTTCGGGCGGTTGCGGCCTTCCTGGATGAGTTCGAGCAGCTTGCGTCCACGGCGCTCGATGGCGCGATCGTCCAGCCCGCGAATCTTTTTCAGCCCATTCTCGTCGGAGGGTGTCCGACGGGCGAGGTCGATGAGCACGTCGTCGCTCAGAATCCACTTGCGTGGCTTGTCCTTGTCCATGGCCTGGCGTTCGCGCCAGGCGGCGAGCGTCTGCAGGACGGCGAGTTGTGCGCCCTTGAGAAACTGTACGCCCTTGATCTTCTTCCACATCGCCTCGGGCTCGACCACGAAACGCGATTCATCGCTGATGGCGTCGAAGTCCTCGTCGAGCCAGTCGAGGCGCCCGAGCTCGCCCAGGGTCTCGCGCATCTGTGGGTAGATCTGCGCAAGATAGCGCACGTCGTCGGCCGCGTAGTTGAGCTGATCGTCGTCAAGCGGGCGCTGCGACCAGTCGGTGCGCGCATGCGACTTGTCGAGTTCCAGGCCGAGCGCATTCTGCACCAGCTTGCCGTAACCGATCTGCTCGCCCTGGCCGAGCACGGAGGCGGCGACCTGCGTGTCGAAGATCGGCCTGGGTACCTGGCCGGACAGCTGGTGGACGATCTCGAGGTCCTGGTGCGCGGCGTGCAGCACCTTGAGAATACGCGTGTCGTTGAGCACGTCGAACAGCGGGGCCAGGTCCTCGATGGCCAGCGGGTCGACGCAGGCCACGATATCCGGCGTGCCGATCTGCACCAGGCACAGGCGCGGATAGTAGGTCTTCTCGCGAATGAACTCGGTGTCCACGGCCAGCCAGTCGGCCTTTCGCAAATCGTCACAGAGCGCGGCGAGCATGCTGGGGGAGTCGACGTAACGGATATCCGACATGCGCGTGTCTCAGTCCTGCGGCTTGTTCTGGTCGAAGGCGGCGAGCTGTTCGGCGCTGGCCTCCTTCTGGTATTTGTCTTTCCACTCGGCGTAGGGCATGCCGTAGATGATCTCGCGCGCCTGCTCGTAGTCCATCTCGATGCCGCGCTCCTCGGCGGCGGCACGGTACCACTTGGACATGCAGTTGCGGCAAAAGCCGGCAAGATTCATCAGGTCGATGTTCTGCACGTCGGTGCGCTCCCGCAGGTGTTCCACCAGGCGGCGGAAGGCGGCGGCTTCGAGTTCGGTCTGGGTTTGCTTGTCCATGGTCCTCTCCTGATCAGCGCGCCTATGGTATCAGCTCGTGCCGTCTTTGGCCGGCTGCGATGTTGAGGCGCACAAAAAAATCGCACCACGGAGGGTGCGATAAGGGAGAGGAATGGTGCTCTTTGGTTTTTGTGCAGGAGAAACTCAGTAGCCCTGCGCGACGAGTTGGCTGGCGGCCTTTTCCTTCTGTTCGGCGGTCATGCGTTTCTCGAGGCGTGCAAGGCGTGTTTGTGACGAGGCAAAGCCGTTGTCCACCGCGCGTCGATACCAGTACCAGGCCTGTGTGTAGTCCTGGTCGACCCCGTTTCCGGTTTCATACAGCTTGCCTACCATGTGCTGGGCGGCGGCGAAGTCCTGGTTGGCCAATTCCTCGAACATGAGGAAGGCGGTGGTGGGCGACTTGTCCTCGCCCTGGGTGCCGAGCAGGTGGTGCAGGGCCTTGTTGAACCGGTCGGCCGGGTCCTCGATTGCGCCGGTGTCCTGCTGCGCGAGGGCCGGCGTGCTGAGTACGGCCAGCAGCAGGCCCAGTGTCGCGATGAGTGTTTTCATGGCACGCTCCTTGTGAGGTGGGCGGCAGTGTTTGCCTTCGTGTCCAAGCATTGCAGAGCAGGGCTTCTTTACAAGGCGGATTTCCCCCGAGTTTTCGTTTATTTGATAGCCTTCACGAACCCCCTGTGAAGCAGTGCTCAACCGAGGTGGTCATGGTTCAGGTTTTTTTGCGTCTACGTGAAGGGCGATTCCTACAAGGCAGCGGAATCATTCTCTGCCTGATGACGATGATCGGTGTCGGCGGGTGTCGTGCGACCGAGCCCGCGCCGGTTCTCGCGGTGCCGGGTCTCCTCTGGAGCGTGGCGGATGATCGCGGCATCAAGCCCGACGAGCTGGTGCATCGGCTGTCACGCCACGACGTAGTGATGCTCGGCGAGATCCACGATAACCCGAGGCATCATGATATCGAGGCCGAGCTGATTCGCGCCCTGGCCACCACGCGACAGCTGCACGTGGTCGCCCTGGAGATGCTGGATCGCGAGCAGCAGGCCACGCTCGAGCGTGTGTGGGCCGAGGGCGACGTGGACGCCGTGCTCGCGGCCACCGACTTCGACGCGCGCGGCTGGGGGGCGGACCGGTATCGCCCGGTGGTGGAAGCGATGCTCGAGGCCGAGGTCGACCCGCTCGCGGCCAACCTGTCGCGGGCCGACGCGGGGCAGGTCGTCAAGGACGGCTGGACGGTCCATTTCGATGCCCGGCAGCAGGACGAACTCGCCCTGGACGACGTCTGGAACGAGGCCCTGGCCTCGCGCCTGACCGGCGCACTGCGCGACTCGCACTGCGGCATGCTGCCCGAGGCCATGATCCCGGGCATGCTGGCCGCGCAGCGGGCGCGCGACGCGGTGATCGCCGATCGTGTGCTCACGCGCCACGCGGACGGCGTCATTCTGGTGGCGGGGGGGCAGCACGTGCGCGGGGATTACGGGGTGCCGGCCTACCTGCGGGCGCGCGTGCCGGACCTGAATATCGCCACGGTGCTGCTGCTCGAGGTCGACGGACAGCGCACCGTATCCGAGTACCTCGCGGCGTGGCCCGAATCGGGCGCGGCGCCCCTGTACGATTTCGTGTGGTTCACCACGCGTGCTGAACGCGAAGATCCCTGCGCCCTCTTCGAGGCGCAGCAGTCCCGGAAGGCGGAGGACGGGCGGTAGGGGTTAGCGCAGGCAGCAGCGGCGGCGCAGATCGCGCAGCAGCAGGAAGACCCAGGGCCAGAGCAGCATGCTGGTGACCAGCGGGCCCCAGTAGGCGAGACTGGCGGCCTCGTGGCCGGTAATGCCATAAACCCAGAGTACCAGCAGCATGTGGATCGCCAGGATGGCCCCGATGCTGATGGCCTGCTGCCAGAGCGGGAAGACGCGAATGCGCTGGTGCAGCTTGATCGCGAGGTAGGCCACCACGGCCAGTCCCAGGGCATGCTGGCCGAGTACCGCGCCCTTGAGGACGTCCAGCGCCAGCCCCATACCCCAGCCGATGCCCACGCCGATGCGCCCGGGCAGGGCCATCGACCAGTAGATCACGGTCATGGCCACCCATTCCGGCCGCAGCGGGGCGACCGCATCGGGCATGGGCACCACGGTGAGCATCAGCGCGGCGAGGAAGGTCAGCGGGATGATCCAGGGGCGTTCGCGGAACTCGCTCACTGCGTGTCTCCCGGCTCGTTGACCGTCTCGCCTGTGGCTTCTTCAGTCGCGGCATTCTCGGCGGCCTCCCGGGCTTCGGCCTCGAGCATCGCCTGCGTCCACACCAGCAGCACCTCGCGCGTACTGTCGATGCGCGCCAGCGGGTGCGCATCCACCCGGGCAAAGGGTTCGCCCGCCAGGCGCTCGACCAGTGTTACCTCGGCGACGGGATAGTCGGGCGGGAATCGCCCGCCCAGGCCCGAGGTGCTGACGATATCGCCGACCTTGATGTCGGCATTGTTCGGGATGTGGCGCAGTTCCAGGCGTTCGGGGCTGCCTGTACCCACCGCCAGCGTCCGCAGACCGTTGCGCACCACCTGCACCGGGAGGGCGTGGCTCGGATCGGAAACGAGGATGGCCGTGGCGTTGAGCGGATTGGTGCGCACCACCTGTCCCATCACGCCGTGCGCGTCGATCATCGGCTGCCCGACGCGCACACCGTCCATGGAACCCTTGTTCAGCAGGACCTCCTGCTTGTAGGGGTCGAGGTCCACCGCCAGCAGTTCGGCGACCATCACGCGTTGCTCCAGGCGGCGGGACGCTTCCAGCAGTTCGCGCAGGCGTTCGTTTTCCTGTTGCAGGGCATCGAAGCGCTGCAGTTGTTCACGCAGCAGCAGGTGTTTACGCTCGAGGCGCGCGTTCTGGGCCAGCAGGGTGTCGCGGGTGGCGAGGCTGGTGGATGCCCAGTCGGTAGCGGCGAAGGGCAGGTTGACCACGTACTGGATGGGTGAGACGGCGACTTCCAGCACCGCGCGGATGGATTCCAGGTGCTTGAAACGGTGGTCCAGCGTCATCAGGACGAGCGAAAGCACCACGAATACCACCAGCTTGGCGGTGAGCGAGGGGCCAAGGACGAAGAGTGACTGCTTGATGGTGACCGCTCCCCGGTCGGGTTATTCCAGGGCGAGGAAGTGGGTGCCCTGTTCGTCCATCATCTCCAGCACCTTGCCGCCGCCACGGGCCACGCAGGTGAGCGGGTCGTCGGCGATCACGACCGGGATGCCGGTCTCTTCCATCAGCAGGCGGTCGAGGTCGCGCAGCAGGGCGCCACCACCGGTGAGCACGATCCCGCGCTCGGCGACGTCGGCGCCCAGTTCCGGCGGGGTCTGTTCCAGCGCGGTCTTCACGGCGCTGACGATGCCGTACAGGGGTTCCTGCAGGGCCTCGAGCACCTCGTTGCTGGTGAGCGAGAAGCTGCGCGGCACGCCCTCGGCGAGATTGCGGCCCTTCACTTCCACTTCCAGCAGTTCCTGGCCCGGGTAGGCCGAGCCGATCTCGTGCTTGATGCGCTCGGCGGTGGCCTCCCCGATGAGGATGCCGTAGTTGCGGCGCACGTAGTTGATGATGGCCTCGTCGAACTTGTCGCCGCCGATGCGCACGGAGGCAGAGTAGACGATACCGTTGAGCGACATCACGGCCACTTCCGAGGTGCCGCCGCCGATGTCCAGCACCATGGAACCGCGGGCCTCGTCGACCGGGATGCCGGCACCGATCGCGGCGGCCATCGGTTCTTCGATAAGGTACACGCGGCGCGCGCCGGCGCCGGCGGCGGATTCGCGGATGGCGCGGCGCTCGACCTGGGTCGCGCCGCAGGGCACGCAGACCACCACCCGCGGGCTGGGGCGGAACATGCGGCTCTGGTGCACCTTCTTGATGAAGTGCTGCAGCATCTTCTCGGTGTAGGTGAAGTCGGCGATCACGCCGTCTTTCATCGGCCGGATGGCGGTGATGTTCTCGGGCGTGCGGCCGAGCATCTTCTTCGCCTCGATCCCCACCGCCTCAATCGATTTCGGGCCACCCGGGCCACGGTCCTGGCGGATGGCGACCACCGACGGTTCGTTCAGCACGATCCCCTTGCCACGCATGTAAATCAACGTGTTGGCGGTACCGAGGTCGATGGAAATATCGTTGGAGAGGAATCCGAAGAGGGAATCAAACATGGTGGTGTGTCAATCCGACAAAAAAGGGAATCCGTGCAAAGCGGGTACTGTATCAACGGGTTATGCGTTGGGCAAGGCACATTATATAGGGCCGTGCGAGAACTGTGGTCTGCGTCATATCGGTCCGGTCACCGCGGCGCGATGGCCGGCCGGGCGGCAGTTATGGTATTTTTGCGGGCTTTCCTAGCGATCGAAGCCAGCGGAGAATCCGAATGGAACTGGGCCCGAAAGACATCGAGAAGATCGCCAGCCTCGCGCGTCTCAAGATCGAGGACGGTGATATCCCGGCCTATGCCGACAACCTGACCCACATCCTCGACCTCGTCGAGCAGATGAACAGCGTCGACACCGACGGAGTGGCCCCCATGGCGCACCCGCAGGATGCCTCCCAGCGCCTGCGCCCCGACGCGGTCACCGAGGAGAACCAGCGCGACCACTTCCAGGGCAACGCCCCGGCCACCGAGGCCGGCCTGTATCTCGTGCCCAAGGTCATCGAGTGAGGCTGCGCGCCCTCTCGACCTTGAAGACTCATCTAGACGGGATTTCGACCAGACATGCATAACAAGACGATTGCCGAGCTCTCCGCGGCGCTCCAGCAGGGCGACGTGTCCAGCGTGGAGCTGACCCAGCACTTCATCGACCGCATCGAGAAGCTGGACGTGGACCTCAATGCCTTCATCACCGTGACGCCGGACGAGGCGCTCGAGGCCGCAAAGGCCGCCGACGCGCGTATCAAGGCGGGTGACGCCGGCCCGCTCACTGGCGTGCCGATCGCGCACAAGGACATCTTCTGCACCCACGGCATCCGCACCAGCTGCGGCTCGCGCATGCTCGACAACTTCGTCGCGCCCTACGACGCCACCGTGGTGGAGAAGTTCAAGGCCGCCGGCGCCGTGATGGTGGGCAAGACCAACATGGACGAGTTCGCCATGGGCTCCTCCAACGAGACCAGCTTCTACGGCCCGGTGAAGAACCCCTGGGACATCGACCGGGTTCCGGGCGGTTCCTCCGGCGGTTCTGCCGCGGCCGTGGCTGCGCGTCTGGCGCCTGGCGCCACCGGCACCGACACCGGCGGCTCGATTCGCCAGCCCGCCGCACTCTGCGGCATCACCGGCCTCAAGCCCACCTACGGACGCGTCTCGCGCTGGGGCATGATCGCCTTTGCCTCCTCGCTCGACCAGGGCGGCCCGATGGCCCGCACCGCCGAGGACTGCGCCATCATGCTCGGCGCCATGGCCGGTTTCGACACGAAGGACTCCACCAGTATCGATCGACCGGTGGACGACTATGTTGGCGCGCTGGGCAACGACCTCAAGGGCCTCAAGATCGGCCTGCCGAAGGAGTACTTCGGCGAGGGCCTGGATGCCGACGTGGCGAAGGCCATTGAGGCGGCCATCGACGAGTACAGGAAGCTCGGCGCCGAGGTCGTGGAGATCAGCCTCCCCAACACGCATCTGGCCGTGCCGGCCTACTACGTGGTGGCCCCGGCCGAGTGTTCCTCCAACCTCTCGCGCTTCGATGGCGTGCGCTACGGCTATCGCTGCGAGGACCCGAAGGACCTCGTCGACCTCTACACCCGCTCGCGTGGCGAGGGTTTCGGCTCGGAAGTGAAGCGCCGCATCATGGTCGGCACCTACGCGCTGTCCGCCGGTTACTACGACGCCTACTACCTCAAGGCGCAGAAGATTCGCCGCCTGATAAGCGACGACTTCCGCCAGGCCTTCGCGCAGGTCGACGTGATCATGGGGCCGTCCTCGCCGAGCACCGCCTTCAAGGTGGGCGAGAAGGCCGACGACCCGGTCACCATGTACCTGTCCGATATCTACACCATCGCCGCCAACCTGGCCGGTCTGCCCGGCATGTCGGTCCCGGCGGGTGAGGTCGGCGGTCTGCCGGTCGGCCTGCAGATCATCGGCAACTACTTCGACGAGGCACGTCTGCTCAACGTGGCCCACCGGTTCCAGCAGGCGACGGACTGGCACAGCCACGCCCCCAAGGGCTTCGAGTAAGCGACAGGTTTTCGAATCACGTGCGCCGCGGCCGATGTGCGCGGCGACCAGACTGAGGTCTAGAACAAATGGAATGGGAAACAGTCATCGGGCTTGAGATCCACGCGCAGCTTGCGACGAAGAGCAAGATCTTCTCCGGCGCGTCGACCGCCTATGGTGCCGAACCCAACACCCAGGCCTGCGCCATCGACCTGGGCATGCCGGGCGTGCTGCCGGTGCTCAACGAGGAAGCCGTGCGCATGGCCGTGAAGTTTGGCCTTGCGATTGGTGCCACCATCTCGCCGCGTTCGGTGTTCGCCCGCAAGAACTACTTCTATCCGGATCTGCCCAAGGGCTACCAGATCTCGCAGTTCGAGCTGCCGGTCGTGGGCTTGGGCAAGCTCGAGATCGAGCTCGAGGACGGGCAGACCAAGACCATCGGCGTCACCCGCGCGCATCTCGAGGAAGACGCGGGCAAGTCGCTGCACGAGGACTTCGCCGGCATGACCGGCATCGACCTCAACCGCGCCGGCACCCCGCTGCTGGAGATCGTCTCCGAGCCGGACATGCGTTCGGCCAAGGAGGCGGTGGCCTACATGAAGAAGCTACATGCGCTGGTCCGTTACCTCGAGATCTGCGACGGCAACATGCAGGAAGGTTCCTTCCGCTGCGACGCCAACGTCTCCGTGCGTCCGAAGGGCCAGCACGAGTTCGGCACCCGTTGCGAGATCAAGAACCTCAACTCCTTCCGCTTCGTCGAGCGCGCCATCGACTACGAGGTCGAACGCCAGATCGACATCATCGAGGGCGGCGGCTCCATCGTGCAGGAGACGCGCCTCTACGATCCGGACAAGGGCGAGACCCGCTCCATGCGCAGCAAGGAAGAGGCGAACGACTACCGCTATTTCCCGGACCCGGACCTGCTGCCGCTCGATATCGAGGAAGCCTTTATCGACAAGGTGCGGGCGACACTGCCGGAACTGCCGGACGAGAAGAAGCACCGCTTCATGACCCACTACGGCCTGTCCGCCTACGACGCCGGCGTGCTCACCGCGAGCCGCGAGATGGGCGACTTCTACGAGGCCGTGGCCAAGGCCTGCGGCGGCAACGCCAAGCTCGCCGCCAACTGGACCATGGGCGACTTCTCCGCCTTCCTCAACAAGGACAACAAGGACGTAACCGAGGCACCGGTCACCGCCGAGATGCTCGGCCAGCTCCTGCAGCGCATCGAGGACAACACCATCTCCGGCAAGATCGCCAAGGACGTGTTCGAGGCGATGTGGAACGGCGAGGGCACGGCCGACGAGGTGATCGAGAGCAAGGGCCTCAAGCAGATCACCGACACCGGTGCCATCGAGGCCATCTGCGACAAGGTCATCGCCGAGAACCCGGCCCAGGTCGAGCAGTACCGTGCCGGCAAGGACAAGCTCATCGGCTTCTTCGTCGGCCAGGTCATGAAGGAATCGAAGGGCAAGGCCAACCCGGGCCAGGTGAACCAGATCCTCACCGAGAAACTAAAGGGGGGTTAGGCGTCAGGCGAGAGGCGTCAGGCGGGGGGATTTTCTCTTCGTCCAACCCCTGGCGCTTCTCGCCTCACGTTGCTCACTATGATTGAGCGCGATTCCCTACACCGCTTTCTCATCGAACACACCAACGTGCGCGGCGAGTGGGTGCATCTCGATGCCACCTGGCAGGCCGTACTCGAGCGTGGCGACTATCCGCCTGTGGTGAAGGAAACCCTGGGCGAGGCCATGGCGGCCGTCGCCCTGCTCGCGGCCACGCTCAAGTTCAAGGGCTCCCTGGTCATGCAGATCTCGGGCGACGGGCCGATCGGCATGCTGGTGGTGCAGGCGACCTCGGAGCGCACGCTGCGTGGCCTGGCCCATTTCGAGGGGGATGTGCCGCCCGGTGACCTGTCGGCACGCTTCGGCAATGGTCGCATCGTCATCACCATCGATCCGGGCGAGGGCATGGAGCGCTACCAGGGGGTCGTCGGCCTCGTAGGCGCCAGTCTGGGCGAGGCCCTGCGCGACTACTTCGAGCGTTCCGAACAGCTGCCCACGCAGTTGTGGCTGGCGGCGGACGGTACGGCGGCGGCCGGCCTGCTCATCCAGCGCATGCCGGGGCCGGAGGAGGATGCCGACGCCTGGAATCGCGCCGTCACCCTCGCCGAGACAGTGACCCGCGAGGAGTTGCTCACCCTGAACGCGCAACAGGTGCTGCACCGCCTCTATCACGAAGAGGACGTACGCCTGTTCGAGCGCGATCCTGTCAGTTTCCGCTGCTCCTGCTCCCGCGAACGCGTGGGTGACATGCTGGTCAGCCTGGGTGCCGACGAGGCCCGCTCCATTCTCGAGGACGAGGGCGACATCCGCGTGACCTGCGAATTCTGCAACGCGCATTACGTGTTCGACGCCGTGGACGTGGAAGAACTCTTCGCGGCCCGCGATAAGCCACCCGTGAAACCGACCCGACACTGAGTCATGAATATTCTGATCGTTTACGCCCATCCGAACCCGGACAGTTTCAACCGCGCCATTCTCGAACGCGTCAGCAAGGCGCTGGTCGAGAAGGGGCACGAGGTCCGCCTGCGCGATCTTTACGCGATGAACTTCAACCCGGTGTTGAGCGGCAACGACCTAGTCGACGTGGGCATGGGCAAGCTGGCGGACGACGTGGCCGTGGAGCAGGATCACGTGCGCTGGGCCACGGCGATGCTGTTCATCTATCCCGTGTGGTGGTTTGACCGGCCGGCGATTCTCAAGGGCTGGTTCGATCGCGTGTTCACGCGCGGCTTCGCCTTCGAATACAGCGAGGCCGGAGTCGTCGGCCTGCTCACCCAGCAAAAGGCGGCCGTGATCATGACCACCGGCGGCACCGAGAGTGACTTCGAAGGCCTCGACATGGATGCCCTGCTGGTGCACCCGGTCACGGAGGGCACGCTCGCGTTCTGCGGCATCCAGGACACCGCGCACAAGGTGCTCATGGGGGTGCCGGTGGTCGGTGACGAAGTACGGCACATGATGCTCGACGAGACCGTCGAATTCGCCTGCGATTTTTTCTAGATCGGGTCGCCGGAAGCGATGCTCAGCTCATATCACAGGGAGTCAGGCATGAGTTCGAGTGTGCGGCGACAGGGTGTCGTCAAACTCATCGTCGGAGGGCTGCTCAGCGCCGCCGTGCTGCATGCGATGGCCCATCTGAGCCAGGATGCTATTCCTTCCTACATCCATTCCTTTGCGCTGATTCCCGTTGCTATCCCTGGAGTGTTCGCACTGGCCGGGCTAGTCGAATGCGTGACCGGCGTGAAGTTCGGGCAGCTCGCTACGGCCTGGGATGAGTTCGCCGGATGGCAGCGCGGCATCGTCGGGCTTGTCGTGGTGACGGCTGCATTTGCCGTCGCCATCGCGACGATGGTGCTGTTCTTTCAGCCCTGAGCAGGCGGGGTCCCGCAGACCTTGCAGACAGGATCCTTGCGCAGTTTCATCTTGCGCCAGTCCATGCTCTTGAGATCGGCGATCAGTAGCTGTCCATCCAGCGACGGCAATCCCATCAGCACCTTCAGGGCCTCCGTCGCCTGCAGCGTGCCGATCACGCCGACGACCGGGGCGAGCACGCCGGTGGTGCTGCAGGTGTCCTCGTCGTCACCCTCTTCCCGGTAAAGGCAGCGATAGCACGGGCCCTCGCCGTTGTTCAGGAACGTGGCGACCTGCCCCTCCATGCGAATCGCGGCCCCGGAGACCAGCGGCGTGCCCGTCTTCACGCAGGCGGCATTCACCGTGAAGCGCGTGGTGAAGTTGTCCGAGCAGTCGAGTACCAAGTCGGCGCGGCGCGCGGCCTCGATCAGTGCCTCGCCCTCGAGCCTTCGGTTGACCGGGTGAATGGCGACATGTGGGTTGAGCGCGCGCATGCGTTTCGCGATCGAATCGGCCTTGGCACAGCCGATGTCCTGCGTGGTGTGCGCGATCTGGCGCTGCAGGTTGGTGAGGTCGACCGTATCGAAGTCCGAGATCGTGATGTCGCCGACGCCGGCCGCGGCCAGGTACATGCCCACCGGCGAGCCGAGCCCGCCCGCGCCGATGATCAGAACACGGGCATCGAGCAGGCGCTGCTGGCCCTCCGTGCCGACGTCGGCAAGGAGGATCTGGCGGCTGTAGCGCAGGAGGTCGTCGTCGTGCATGGTCGGACAAGCTTACCCGCTCGCGCGCCGGCTGCAAGCACGAGGGTTTGCTTGAATGCAGCGGTGTCTGTGAGATGATGACTGCAACTGGACACCCGCAGGATCCGAAGCATGAGTGAAGAACAAGAACAACAACCCGCCACCCGCGTCGTCGTCGCCCCGCGCAAGAGCCTCATCCTGTCGCTGGTGCTGACCTTCTTCTTTGGCCCGCTCGGCATGCTCTACGCCACCATCGGGGGCGCCCTCGTGATGATCGCCGTCTCCATCATAGCCGCCCTGCTCACGGCCGGCGGGTCCATCGTCGTCACCTGGGTGATCAGCATGATCTGGGGTGCGCTGGCCGTGGAACGCTACAACCGCAAGATGTTCGAGAAGGCGATTAAGCCTTGAGTGCCGGGTGAATCGTGCATCCGGTTTTGGTATATGGAATTGCCTATGTGGTCGCGTTGATCGCGTGTCTGTTTGCTTTCGAGGCCTTGTCGTTAGAACAAGACTGGATGACACGCCTATTGGTTTCAGTCCCCGTCGTCATTGCGGCAATCGTTGGAACATTATTGATCAAACGGTTTCCGTTCGATGATCCGGCGGATGAAGATCGAAGCTAGTGCTGCAAAGGTTTGTGAAAGTACGTTTTGCTGCATGAAAAAGCCCGGCAATGCCGGGCTTTTTCATGCATGAATGGATATCACAGGTACCGCCGCCAGTGCTCCGGCCGGTCGTCCTGGCAGCCGTGGCGGCGGTTGCGGTACTGCTTGATGAAGAGCTTCTGTGCGCAGTTGCCGGTACAGGCGGCCTTGCCCACGCCGAGGTTTTCGCGCTGGACGGTCTCGGTGTACTCGTAGAGCGCGCGCTTGAGCTTGTAGACCAGGCCGTTGTCGAGGTGGAAGCCGATTTCCTGCAGGGCGGTCTCGATCTCGCCGAAGGTGAGCTGGCGCAAGTCGTAGGATACAGAGATCCTTACGTCATCGAGCGGTTTGACGCTGATGACGCCTTCGACGTCGTGCAGCAACAGCGTGGCGCTGTGCGCCTGACGGGCATCGGGGTGCGGGCCGCGAAAGCCGATCTCCCGATGCTTGATGAGGTCCGCGGTATCGTCGGCCATGACTCCATCGTAGCCGTGTGGAGGCCAAAATCAAGCCTTTTTGTGGGGGTATGTGCGCGCCGTTAGGCGTGCTTGCCGAGGGTGGCACGCTCGATGCCGGCGAGGTCCCGGCAGGATTCCACTTCCACGAAGCCTTCTTTTTTCAACATCTTGCGTACGGCGGCGCCCTGGTCGTAGCCGTGTTCGACCATCAGCCAGCCGCCGGGGTGCAGGTGGCGCCGCGCGTTCTGGGCGATGACGCGCAGGTCGTCCAGGCCGTCGCGGCCGCTGACCAGGGCGCTGCGCGGTTCGAAGCGCACGTCGCCTGCCGACAGGTGCGGGTCCCTCTCCGCGATATAGGGCGGGTTGGAGATGACCAAGTCGAAACACTCCCCCTCCAGCGGGCCGAACCAGCTGCCCAGCCGAAACTCGATGTGCTCGAGGCCGAGCTGCTCGGCGTTGAGCCGGGCCGTGGTGAGGGCACCCTCGGAACGATCGGTGGCGATGACGCGGCAGTGCGGACATTCACGCGCGAGTGCCAGCGCGATCACGCCGGAGCCCGTGCCGAGGTCGGCGATGGCAGGGCGGTCCTTGTCCGGCAGGTGCTCGAGTGCCAGTTCCACCAGCAGCTCGGTTTCAGGACGCGGGATAAGCACGTCCTCGGTGACCCGGACTGGCAGGGACCAGAATTCGCGGTAGCCGGTGAGGTAGGCCACCGGTTCGCCCCGGGCGCGGCGGTCGACCAGCTGCCGAAAGGCGTCGCGCTGCTTGACGTCGATCTCTTTGTCGGGCCAGGCCAGCAGGTGGCTGCGCGGCTTGTCGAGCACGTGGGCGAGCAGCAGTTCGGCATCGAGCCGGGCGGACTCGCTGCTGGTCGCGAGGCGTTCCGTGGCCTCGGCGACCAGATCGCGCAGGCGGTGGCTCTCGCTCATGTCGCCCCTGTCAGGTTGAAGGATTTGCGGATCAGCTCGCGCTGAGCGCTGCCAGCTGGTCGGCCTGGTACTCGTTGATCAACGGATCGACCACCTGGTCCAGGTCGCCACCCAGCACTTCCTCGAGTTTATACAGGGTGAGGTTGATGCGGTGATCCGTGATGCGGCCCTGGGGGAAATTATAGGTGCGGATGCGCTCGGAGCGGTCGCCGGAGCCCACTAGGTTGCGGCGCGTCTCGGCCTGCTCGGCCTCCTGCTTGGAGCGCTTCATGTCCAGCAGCTTGGCCGCCAGCAATGACATCGCCCGTGCCCGGTTCTTGTGCTGGGAACGTTCGTCCTGGCATTCCACCACGATGCCGGTGGGCAGGTGGGTGAGGCGGATCGCCGAATCGGTCTTGTTGACGTGCTGGCCGCCGGCCCCGGAGGCGCGGAAGGTGTCCACGCGCAGGTCGGCCGGGTTGATCTCCTCGGCCTCGATCTCGGCGGCCTCAGGCATGACGGCCACGGTCGCCGCCGAGGTGTGGATGCGGCCCTGGGACTCGGTCTCGGGCACGCGCTGCACGCGGTGCGCCCCGGACTCGAATTTCAGCCGCGAGTAGGCGCCCTGGCCGATGATGCGGGCGATGATCTCCTTGTAGCCGCCGTGTTCGCCCTCGCTCTCCGAGATGACCTCGAGCTGCCAGCGGTGTCTCTCGGCGTAGCGGGAATACATGCGGAACAGGTCGCCGGCGAAGATGGCCGCCTCGTCGCCACCCGTGCCGGCGCGAATCTCGAGGAACACGTTGCTGTCGTCGTGCGGGTCCTTGGGGAGCAGCAGCTTTTGCAGCTCGGTTTCCAGGGCCTCGGCCTGCTCGGCGGCGCTGTCGAGTTCGTCCTGCGCCATGGCGCGCATCTCGGCATCGTCCTCGCCCAGCATGTCCTTCGCCGAGGCGATATCGTCCTGGGTCCGGCGCCAGCGCTGGAACGTCTTCACCACGTCCTCGAGCTGGCTGTACTCGACCGATAGCTTGCGGAACTGGTCCTGGTTGCCGATCACGTCCGGGTCGGCCAGCAGGCCGGCCAGTTCCTCATGGCGTTCGGCGATGCCTTCCAGCTTCTTGTGAATGGAGTCTTTCACTTCTTGTTTGGAGTCTCGTTCAGATTGAGCAGGCGGATGGCCGCGTAAAGCAGCTCGGTGTCGCCGTCGTGGGCCGCCTGGTTGAGGCTGCTGGTGGCATCGTGGGTCAGCTTGTTGGTGAGCGTGCGCGTGACGAACTCGAGCACTTCCTCCGGATCGCGGCCCTGGGCCAGCAGCCGCTCCGCCTTTTCGTGCACCTCGTGGCGCAGGGCCTCGGCGCGTTCGCGGTAGGCGACGATGGTGCTGATCGCGCCCTGGGCGCGCAGCCAGCCCATGAAGTCGTCCACCCGCAGGTCGACGATCTCCTCGGCCTGGGCCGCCGCCTGCTGGCGCGACTCCATGTTTTCCTGGATGACTTCCTCGAGGTCGTCCACCGTGTAGAGGTAGACGTCGTCGAGCTGGGCCACCTCGGGTTCGATGTCCCGCGGCACCGCGATGTCCACCATGAACATGGGGCGATGCTTGCGCTTCTTCAAGGCCCGCTCCGCCGCGCCCTTGCCGAGGATCGGCAGCGGTGCCGCGGTGGAGGACACGACGATATCGGCCTCGTGCAGGCGGTCGCCGATCTGCGGCAGGGCGAAGCCCTCGCCGCCGTACTGTTCCGCCAGCTTGCGGGCACGTTCGACGCTGCGGTTGGCGACCAGCATGCGCCCGATGCCATTGGCTTCCAGGTGCTGCGCGGCCAGTTCGATGGTCTCGCCGGCACCGATCATGAGCGCGGTGTAATCGCCCAGGTCGCCGAAGATGCGCTTGGCCAGGCTCACGGCCGCGAAGGCGACCGATACAGGGCTCGCGCCGATGGCCGTGTCGGTGCGTACCTGCTTGGCCACGGCGAAGGCGTGCTGGAACAGCCGGTTGAGGTGGCGCCCCACCGCGCCGCTGTCGTTGGCCTGCTGGAATGCGAGCTTGAGCTGGCCCAGGATCTGCGGCTCGCCCAGCACCAGCGAGTCGAGCCCGCAGGCCACGCGCAGCATGTGCCGCACGGCTGTCTCGTTCTCGTGCAGGTAGACGTAGGGCTCGATGTCGGCGACGTTGAGGTGGTGAAAGCGGCCCAGCCAGTCGACGACCTCGGCCTGTTGCTCGTCATCCTCGAGATCGCAGTAGAGTTCGGTGCGGTTGCAGGTGGAGAGGATCGCCGCCTCGCGCACCCCCGCCAGGGCGCGGATATCCCGCAGCGCCTGATCGAGCTGATCGGGCGCGAACACCACCCGTTCGCGAATATCAACGGGCGCGGTCTTGTGGTTGATCCCGACGGTTATCAGAGACATGGGGTGTCTGGGCGAGCGCAAACGCGAAATTTTGAGTGATCGATCAAGGGAATACAAGCGGCCTGGACGGTGTCCAACTGCGCAGGTGCTTTGAAGAAAAAACCCGTAAATCGGTTATAGTGTCGGCAAGCCGCGCCTTCGCAGGGCGCCTGTCGCTGCCTCGGCCCATGGACCAAGGAATCCAGTTCTACATGTTGAGACGCCTCTCGCTAGTCTGTTCCATCGCCCTTGCGCTTGCCGGTTGCTCCGGCCTGCAGACCGCTCCGCCCAGTCCCGAGGCGGCGCGTGCCGAGGCGGTGGATGCGCGCACCGAGCTCATGTACCGGGTCCTGGTCGGCGAGATCGCCGGGCAGCGCGGTGATTTCGAGACCTCGGTGGCGTATTACGTGGAGGCGGCCGAGGCGAGCGACGACCCCATGATCGCGGAGCGCGCGACGCATATCTCGGTTTATGCCGGCGACTATGCCTCGGCCCTGCGTGCGGCGCGCCGCTGGGCGGAGTTGCAGCCGACGGACCTCGAGGCGCAGCAGTTCGCCGCCATGCTGTCGATTCGCGCGGGCCAGGCGGATGCGGCGGTTCCCTACCTCGAGGCCGTTCTGGATCTGACCGCCGAGGACCCGGCCGAAGGCTTTGCCGTCGTCTCGCAGCTGCTGGCCCGCGAAGGCCAGCCCGAACTCGCGGCCCGGGCCATGGCGCTCCTGGTCGAGCGCCATCCCGAGGTTGCAACGGGGCATCACGGGCTGTCCGTGCTGTCGCTTGCGGCCGAGGACTTTGAGACCGCCCTGGCAGCGGCCGACCGGGCGCTCGAGCTGGACCCCGACCTGATCGAGGCACGCATCTCCCGGGCGCGGGCCCTGATGGGGTTGGAGCGGGTCGACGAGGCGCTGGCCAGCGTGGAGTCCATGCTGGCCGAGATGCCCAAGCATCACGAGCTGCGCCTGACCTACGCGCGCATGCTCCTGGACCAGGGGCGCTATGACGACGCCCTGACCCAGTTCGAGCGTGTCGCAGAGGCCCGTCCGGGCGATGGCGATCTCCTGTTCACCATCGGCCTGCTCAGCATCGAGGCGAAGCGCTATGACGCCGCAGAGGCCTACCTGAAGCGCTCGCTGCAAAGCGGCCGGCACGTCAATCAGGCACATTATTACCTCGGGCGCATCGCCGAGCAGCAGGGGGATCTCAAGCAGGGTATCGCCTGGTACGTGAAGGTTGCCGATGGTGAGCATCATTTCGACGCGCAGACGCGGATCGGGGTGCTGCTCGGACGCCTCGGCTATCCCGACAAGGCGCGCGACCACCTGGCAGCGGTGCGCGAGCGTTTCCCCGATCGGGATGCCCAGATCCAGCTCTATCTGGTCGAAGGCCAGGTCCTGGGCGAGGCTGGGCTCCACGAGGAGGCCATGGGGCTCTACAACGATGCGCTGCTGTTGTACCCGGCCGAACCGGACCTGCTGTATGCGCGTGCGCTGATGGCCGAAAAGGTCGATCGCCTGGATGTCCTGGAGAGCGATCTCAAGGCCATCCTCGAACGCGACCCGGACAACGCGACGGCGCTCAACGCCCTGGGCTACACGCTGGCCGACCGGACGGACCGCTACCAGGAAGCGCTCGATTACGTCAGCCGCGCACTCGAACAGCGTCCCGACGACCCCGCCGTGATCGATAGCATGGGCTGGGTACAGTTCCGCCTCGGCAACCTGGACGAGGCCGAGGACTACCTGCGTCGGGCCTACGCGCAGTTCCCGGACCCGGAAGTGGCGGCGCACCTGGTCGAGGTTCTGTGGGTGCAGGGCGAACGGATCGAGGCACGTAGCCTCTTCGACAAGGCCATCCAAGCGGCACCGGACAGCGAACCGCTGCTGGACGTCAAGGAGCGCCTCGGCCTGTGAAACGCCTGATCATCCTCTTTCTCGCCGCCTGGCTCGGCGGTTGCGCGGTCGCGCCGTCCACGCCGCCGGAGCGCATGAACTGGGCCGAGCGCCAGAGCGAGCTCGGCGCCATGCAGGACTGGGCGCTGACCGGGCGCGTGGCGGTGAAGCTGAACGGCGATGGCTGGAATGCCCACCTGCGGTGGCAGCAAACGGGCGAGTCCTACCGTATTCGCGTATTCGACCCTTTCGGTCGCACGCTCGCGTTGATCGAGGGCGACGCCGAGCGCGCCGTGCTGCGCACGGCCGAGGGCGATACGCTGGAGGCCGCCGACCCGGAGACCCTCATGGACGAGCAGTTCGGCTGGCACCTGCCGCTCACCGGCATGCGCTACTGGTTGCGCGGCATCCCCACGGCCATGCCCAGCCCGGATTTCCTTCGCCTCGACGCCCAGGGGCGTCCCGAGCTGCTGCAGCAGGCCGGCTGGAGTATCACCTACGACGATTTCGCCAGTGCCCATCCCATGGCCCTGCCGACCCGCATCGGTATGGAGCACCAGTTCATCAGCGTGCGCCTCGCCGTCGCGGACTGGGTGCGGGGCGCGCCGTGAGCACGGCTTTCGGCCCGGTCTGGCCGGCGCCTGCCAAGCTCAACCTGTTTCTGCACGTCACCGGCCGGCGTTCGGACGGCTATCACCTGCTGCAAAGCGTCTTCCAGTTCCTTGATTACGGTGACGACATCCAGTTCGCGATTCGCGAAGACGGTGAGGTCCGGCGTCAAGGTACGGTGGGCGACGTGGCCGAAGAGGCCGACCTGATGGTGCGCGCAGCGCGGCGCCTGCAGGCAGAGACAGGCTGCGCGCTGGGGGCCGACATCCGCATCACCAAGCGTCTGCCCATGGGGGGCGGCCTGGGTGGCGGCAGTTCCGATGCCGCTACGGTGCTGGTGGCCCTGAATCAGTTGTGGGGACTCGGACAGAATGCCGGGCGGCTGGCCGAGATCGGCCTGGAGCTGGGGGCCGATGTCCCGGTGTTCGTGCGGGGCGAGGCGGCCTGGGCCGAGGGCGTGGGTGAACAGCTCACGCCGGTGCGGCCCCCCGAACCCTGGTACCTGGTGGTCAAACCCCCCGTGGAAGTCCCGACGGCGGCCGTTTTCGGGGCTTCGGAATTGACACGCGACTGCCCGCCAATCACAATACCCGACTTTCTTTCGGGCAGGGGAAAGAACGTCTGCGAGCCGGTGGTTCGTCGCCGTTTTCCGGAAGTGGGGGACGTGCTGGACTGGCTTGGCCAGTTTGGTGCGGCGCGCATGACAGGGACGGGGAGTTGCGCGTTTGTCGCCTTCGAGGATCGCGGGCCGGCCGAGGCCGCGCTCGAACAGATGCCGGCCGGCTGGCAGGGTTTCGTTGCCCGCGGCATGAACCGTTCGCCGCTGCTTGCAGCGCTCGAGCGCGAGCGCGCCGCTGATTCGATCCCAACCCCCTGATTAAAAGAATTATTTTGGGCCGTCGCCAAGTGGTAAGGCAACGGGTTTTGATCCCGTCATTCGCAGGTTCGAATCCTGCCGGCCCAGCCAAATAGATCGTCGCGTAAGCGACACCCTCGCCGGGCCGGCTGGATGAGAACCTCAAGGTTCGACCGGCGAGCTCGCGAGCCGGAACGGCGGAGCGAAAGCGACGCCGGCCCGAAGGGCGAGGCCGCAGGCCGAGTAATCCTGCCGGCCCAGCCAAATAGATCGTCGCGTAAGCGACACCCTCGCCGGGCCGGCTGGATGAGAACCTCAAGGTTCGACCGGCGAGCTCGCGAGCCGGAACGGCGGAGCGAAAGCGACGCCGGCCCGAAGGGCGAGGCCGCAGGCCGAGTAATCCTGCCGGCCCAGCCATGTTGTACTCGTCGTCGCGAATGCCGCGGCACCGATAACCTACGCGCTCAAGGCCAGATTGTCGTGTCCGATAGCACCAGCAGGATGATGATTTTCACGGGGAACGCGAACCCCCAACTCGCGCAAGCCGTGGTCGACCACCTGAACATCCCGCTTGGCAAGGCGACAGTGGGCAAGTTCAGCGACGGTGAGATCCAGGTCGAGATCCTGGAGAACGTCCGCGGCAAGGACGTGTTCATCGTTCAGTCGACCTGCCAGCCGACGAACGACAACCTGATGGAACTGATGGTGATGGTGGATGCGCTGCGCCGGGCTTCGGCCGCACGCATCACCGCCGTCATACCGTATTTCGGCTATGCTCGGCAGGATCGCCGCGTGCGGTCGGCACGTGTGCCGATCTCGGCCAAAGTGGTGGCCAACATGCTGGAAAGTGTCGGCATCGATCGCGTTCTGACCGTGGACGTGCATGCCGACCAGGTGCAGGGGTTCTTCGACCTGCCGGTGGACAACATCTACGCATCGCCGGTGCTTCTGGGTGACATCTGGCGGCAGAAGTACCCGAACCTGATCGTGGTGTCGCCGGACGTCGGCGGCGTGGTCCGTGCCCGTGCCCTGGCCAAGCGCCTGGACGATGCCGAACTGGCGATCATCGACAAGCGCCGGCCGCGCGCCAACGTGGCCCAGGTGATGCACATCATCGGTGATGTGGAGGACAAGACCTGCGTCATTATCGACGATCTGGTCGATACGGCGGGCACGCTGTGCCAGGCGGCCAAGGCCCTGAAGGAACACGGCGCGGAGCAGGTCATCGCCTATGCCACGCATCCGGTGCTGTCGGGCCCGGCGGTGGACAACATCACGAACTCCAAGCTGGATGCGCTGGTGGTGACCGATACCATTCCGCTGCGTCCCGATGCTGCAGGCTGTGAGAAGATCCGGCAGCTGTCGGTGGCGGGCCTGTTGGCCGAAACGATTCGACGGATTAACCGTGAAGAGTCGGTAAGCACGCTCTTCATGGATTAAGGGGCCTCGGCCCCGCCTCAACGCCCCTCCTGGTCGCGGGAGGGGGTAAAGCCGCCTCCGGGCGGTTTATTTAACGTGTAACTGGAGAGTCATCATGACTGATTTCGTTTTTAACGCCGAAGTTCGCGAAGAGCAGGGCAAGGGTGCGAGCCGCCGCCTGCGTCGCGAAGGCAAGGTGCCGGCCATCATCTATGGCGGCGACAAGGAACCGCAGACCATCAGCCTGGTTCACCACGAGGTGATCCATGAGCTGGAAAACGAGGCCGTGTACTCCCACATCCTCACTCTGAAGATCGGCAAGGCCGAGGAGAAGGCCATTCTGCGTGACCTGCAGCGTCACCCGTCCAAGCCCTATGTCACCCACATGGATTTCCAGCGTGTATCGGCCAACGAGGCCATCCGCGTCCTGGTGCCCGTCCACTTCGTCAACGAAGACACCTGTGTCGGCGTGAAGATGGGTGGTGGTGTGCTGAACCACCTCATGACCGAGGTCGAGGTCCAGTGTCTGCCGAAGGATCTGCCGGAGTTCATCGAGGTGGACGTGGCCGAGCTGAACGTGGGCGATACCCTGCATCTGTCCGACCTCAAGCTGGCCAAGGGCATCGACATCGTCGAGCTGCTGCACGGCGAAGAGCACGACAACGCCGTGGTGGCCTGCCACAAGGGTCACGGCGGTGCGGTGGCTGCCGAGCCTGAGGAAGGCGCGGAAGGCGAAGCCGCTGAAGAAGGCGGCGAAGCCTGAGTCCTGCTCGTTTAGTCCATGGCTGAGCAGGCCATTCGCCTCATCGCGGGGCTGGGTAATCCCGGCCCCGAGTACGAACAAACCCGGCACAATGCCGGGTTTTGGTTTGTGGATGAGCTGGCCCGCCGGCACGGCGGCCAGTTCCGTCGCGAATCCAAGTTCGCCGGTGAGGTGTGTCGTATCCTCATCGGTGGCCAGGACCTGTGGCTGCTCAAGCCACAGACCTTCATGAATCGCAGCGGCCAGTCGCTCAAGCTGATGACCTCGTTCTACAAGGTCGAACTCGGCGAGGTGCTGGTGGCGCACGATGAAATCGATCTGCCGCCGGGCACCACGCGTCTCAAGCGCGGTGGAGGCCATGGCGGACACAATGGCCTGCGCGACATCATGGCGCAGCTCGGCAAGGACTTTTGGCGTCTGCGTATCGGCGTCGGTCACCCGGGCTCCAAGGAGCAGGTCGTGAATTACGTGCTGGGACGCCCGAGTCGCGACGAGGACACCCTCATCCGGCAGGACATCGACGCGGCGGCCGATCTGCTGGATCGGATCGTCGGTGGCGACATCCAGAAGGCGATGAACCAGCTGCACTCGCGGGCCTAGGCGCCGCGTACTTTACCAGGCAGGTAGCACTCATGGGTTTCAAATGCGGTATCGTCGGTCTGCCCAACGTGGGCAAGTCGACGCTCTTCAATGCGCTCACCAAGGCCGGCATCCAGGCCGAGAACTATCCCTTCTGCACCATCGAGCCGAACGTCGGCATCGTGCCGGTGCCGGACCCGCGTCTCGACACCCTCGCCGAGATCGTCAAGCCCGAGCGCGTGCTGCCCACGACGATGGAGTTCGTGGACATCGCGGGCCTCGTGGCGGGCGCGTCCAAGGGCGAGGGACTGGGCAACCAGTTCCTCGGGCACATTCGCGAAACTGATGCGATCGCCCAGGTGGTGCGTTGCTTCGAGAACGATGATGTCATCCACGTGGCCGGCAAGGTCGACCCGCTGTCGGATATCGAGATCATCAACACCGAACTGGTGCTGGCCGACCTCGAGGCTGCCGAGCGCGCCGTGCAGCGCGTGGGCAAGAACGCCAAGTCCGGCAACAAGGATGCGATGGCGCACAAGGCCCTGCTCGAACGCCTCGCCGCGCACCTGGGCGAGGGCCACGCCGCCCGCACCTTCGCGTGCACGGACGAGGAACGGCCCAAGCTGCGCGAACTCCATCTCATCACCATCAAGCCGATGATGTTCATTGCCAACGTGGCCGAGGACGGCTTCGAGAACAACGCGCACCTGGATGCCGTGCGCGAGTACGCGCAGCAGGAAGGGGCCGAGGTGGTGCCCGTGTGCGCGGCGATCGAGGCCGAGATCGCCGAGCTCGATGACGCGGAGAAGGGCGAGTTCCTGGCCGAGATGGGGCTGGACGAGCCTGGCCTCAATCGCGTGATCCGAGCCGGTTACGCGCTGCTGGACCTGCAGACCTTCTTCACCGCGGGCAAGAAGGAAGTCCGCGCCTGGACGGTGCGCAAGGGGGCCACGGCGCCGCAGGCCGCCGGCCGCATCCACACGGATTTCGAAAAGGGCTTCATCCGCGCCGAGGTGGTGGCCTACGACGATTTCGTGGCCAACGGCGGCGAGCAGGGGGCCAAGGATGTCGGCAAGTGGCGTCTCGAGGGCAAGGACTATGTCATGCACGAGGGCGACGTCGTCCACTTCCGCTTCAACGTCTAGGGGCGGGGTTTCGCGGCCGGTTCTTGACAGGCCGTGCCTCACAGGGGAAAATCTCCGGCCTTTCGCGGCTACGTAGCTCAGCTGGTTAGAGCACATCACTCATAATGATGGGGTCCCCTGTTCGAATCAGGGCGTAGCCACCATACGCAAAAAGGCCTGCTCATCGAGCAGGCCTTTTTCTTTTTCAGCACCTCGGTCAGGCGCGTTCGCGCGTGGCCGCCGGGCTCGCCTCGGCTCCCGGCAGCGTGATCCTGAAGCAGGTGCCCTCGCCCGGTGTGCTCTCGGCCTCGATCCTGCCCCTGAGCGTCCCCGTTACCAGGTTGTAGACGATACTCAGCCCCAGGCCGCTCCCGCCCTGGCCGCGACGCGTCGTGAAAAACGGTTCGTAGATCTTGTCGAGGTCGCCTGCCTCGATGCCGCGACCATCGTCGCAGTAGCCAAGCGCCAGGCCGTCGGGGCCTTCCTCGGCGGTGATCTCCAGGCACCCCCGCTCGCTGTCGTCGTAGGCGTGGATCAGCGAGTTCATGATCAGGTTGCTCAGGATCTGGTACAGCGCGCCGGGGTGCGTGTGCACAGACAGCTCTGGCGGGATCCGGTTGTCGATGCGGATGCGCTGTTTGGGCAGGCTCGGCCCCAGGCTGGTAAGTACGCTCTCACAGTAGTCGTACAGGTTCACGTCGCGCCACTCGTCACTGGCCTGGTCGACGGCAATGCGCTTGAAGCTGTTGACGAGGTTGGTCGCCCGTTCCACGTTGCTGGCGAGAATCCGGCAGGAGTCCTGCGCCTGCTCGATGAAGCGGGTGAGGCGGGAGCGCTTGAGGGCGCCCTCTTCGACGGCCTGGCGCAGGCCGTTGAGTTCTTCCCGCATGGCGGAGGCGGCGGTCACCACCACGCCGAGCGGCGTGTTGATCTCGTGCGATACCCCGGCGACCAGCGAACCCAGTGACGCGAGTTTCTCGCTCTCGACCAGCTGTTTCTGCGTGGCGCGCAACTCGGCCAGCGTCTCCTGCAGCGCGCGGTTGGCCTCGCCGCGTTCGATCACCACCCGCTCCAGGTCGCGCGCGTAGTCTTCCAGTTTTCGTTTCGAGGCCGCGAGTTCCTTGTTCAGCGTGTGCAGCGCCGTCATATCCCGGATCGTCACCAGGATCTCCCGGAAGTTGCCCTCCTCGTCGCACATGGCCTGCACGTTCTTGGAAATGTGCACCATGGAGCCGTCGCGGCGGCGGAAGATCGTTTCCTGGTGGTTGCAGCAACCCGTCTTGTCCACCTCCGCCATGCACGCGTCCAGGATATCGAGATCACCCAGGTGGTCGGTGATGGCGGTGCCGATCAGTTCCTCGGGGGCGTAGCCGAGCAAGTCGCAAAAAGCGGGGTTCACATACTGGATTTCCAGTTCCGTGTCGATCGTGAACACGCCATCGGGCGTGCTTTCGAGAAGTTGCTTCAGGTAGGCGGCCTGGTCGGCCGGGCTATGGCGCATGTCGACGCTCTCCACCGGGTCCTGAATCTAAATTAGGACGGTCTTCCTATTTAAGCAACCGTGCTTTGTCAGAGGATTGTAAAACCCGCGTCGGATCGCGCACGAAAAAAACCGCCAGCGGGGCTGGCGGCAGTTTCGAGCATGCGGGGCCGCAAGGCCGGCCCCGGGGGTCTGTGTCACAGCTTGAAGCGGGTGATGAGGCTGCGCAGCTGTTCCGAGATGTCGTTGACCTCGCCCGTCGCGGCCTGGGCCTCCTGCATCGAGCGGGCGCAGTTCTCCGCGTGGTCGTTGATGTTGGTGACGTTGCGGTTGATCTCCTCGGCCACCGCGCTCTGTTCCTCCACGGCGCTGGCGATCTGGATGCTCATGTCGTTGATCGCCTTCACCGAGCCGGCAATCTCGCCGAGCGACATGGCCGCTTCCTCGACCTTGTTCTCGCTTTCGGAGGCCTGGGTGCTGGCTTCGCCCATGACCGCCACGGCCGCTTCCACCTGCTCGTTGAGGCGCTGGATCATGTCCTGGATCTCGAGCGTGGAGTCCTGGGTGCGCTGCGCCAGGGTGCGGACTTCGTCGGCCACCACCGCGAAGCCGCGCCCCTGTTCGCCGGCGCGGGCGGCCTCGATGGCGGCGTTGAGTGCCAGCAGGTTGGTCTGCTCCGTGATATCACGTATGACGTCGAGCACAGAGCGGATGTTGTTGTTCTCCTGGCGTACCTTGTCGATCACGCTCACGGCGTTCTGGATCTCCTGGTTGAGCGTGGAGATGGAGGTGATCGCCTCGGTGGCGGTGAGTGCGCCGCCCTGGGCCTCGCCGGCGGCCTTGGCCGCGGCATCGGCCGCCTGCTGCGTGTTGCGGGCGACTTCCTGCACCGTGGAGACCATCTGGTTCATCGCGGTGGCCACGAGCGTGGTCTCCTGCTGCTGGTCGGCCATGGTGCTGCTGGTCTGGTCGCTGATGCCCACCAGGTTGCGGGCCGAGCTGGACAGGGTCTCGGTATTCTCGGTGATCATGCGAATCATGGTCCGCAGGTTCTCGGCCATGAGGTTGAAGCTGTCGATGATGTCGCCGATCAGGTCGTTGCTCTGCATCGTGCAGTGATGCGAGATGTCGTTCTGGCTGATGGCGTTGGCCACCTCGGAGATGCGCTTGAGGCGGCTGAGCAGCACCACCTTGAGGATGACGTAATTGACGATCCCGATGGTCACGCCGGCCACGAGGCAGCCTACGACGAACATCCAGTACATACCCGGCTTCCATTCCACGAAGAATTCCGCATAAAACGGAAACACCACACCCATCGCCAGACCGAATCCCAGGAAGGCGAAAAGCAGGTTTCTCAAGATGCTGGGTTTGCCGAACATGGTCGTGCTCACTCCCCCTTGTGTCGTGCTCGTACGTCAGTTTTTCGTTGTTGTAATTGTTATATCGTCATCTTACGCAAAATCTTGAAAAGCGGCTGTAAAAGATTGTGAAGCCGAAAAAAAGCGCCACCCGCAAGGGGTGGCGCCGGGGGTTGCCCCTGATGGGGCGGCTGGCCACGGGCAGGATTACGCGGCCTGGTACTGCTCCTTGGCGGCCTGGGCCGCGCGTGCCTCCTCCTCGCTGTAGGCCTTGCCGGACCACAGCATTTCGTAGGCGATCTCCTCGTTGCCGTTTTCGCACAGGTCCAGGACCTGCTGGAACAGCGGCTGGAAGGTATCGCTGCGATGCGAGGCCTCGTGCTCCTCGAAGGTTCGCCAGAAGGTGATGATCAGCGCTTCCTTGCCCTTCATCTCGCTTTCGACCGCCTGGCCGATGGTCGAGCCCTCGTTCGACACGTTGCCGCTGTTGAGCGCCACGAAGCCACCGATGAAGCCCGTTTCCGAGTGGAAGGTCTTCACGTTCTCGCACAGCATCGCCACGCGTTCCTGCAGGTCGTCCACCGTGTATTCCGGCTTGATGATCACCCGGTTGATGGTGACGACGCCGTCGTGGGGGAAGTTCGCAATCAGGTTACCGCTCATAAATGCACCTCCTGTCTGGTGTGCGTTGTTTAGCGATTACTAATATAAATAACTGAGTAAAATAGTCAACAATTCACACAAATCGCACGGGAATTGCCGCGCGGATGCGGAACGCAACCCCATAGGTTGTGGTCGACAGGATGAAACACCACAACATGAGCGTGCTACACTGGGCGCTTGTGTGAATCCCGGTGGCGTCCGCGGGTGGCGCCGACAGTTTTCAATCATTTGTTCGTTCTAAGGAGTCCTTGCATGCGACGTCATCTCGTTCTGGGGGCGCTGATCCTGGGCGCTTCGGGCACGGCCAATGCCGCGGGCCTCGATATCGCTCTGGGGTCGGATACCGCCCAGGTCAACTACTACTTTGGCTCCGACGCCATCGGCTATGGTGGCGCGGACTTCTCGGTCGGCGCGTTCTTCAACGAGCCCGACGACGTCATGGGCAGTTTCGGTGTCAAGGTCACCGGGTCGCCGGCGGGCGCGCGCCCGTTCAGCTTTGGCGTCGGTGCCAAGGCCTACGTCGCCAGCCTCGATCGTCCCGACCAGGACGTGCAGGCCCTCGGTATCGGCGGCGAGATCAAGTTCCATATCCCTGCCAACATGCCGATGGCCATCGTCGGTGAAGGCTACTATGCGCCCGGTATCACCACCTTCGGTGACGGCGAATCCTTCACCGATCTCAACCTGAACTTCGAGATCGAGATCACACCGGGTACGGCCGCCTTCATCGGTTACCGCAACCTCGAGACCGAGCTCGGCAACAACGGCGTTGACTACGAGCTGGATGACGAGGGCCACATCGGCATCCGCGTGATGTTCTGATCCGCCATGGCGGAGATCGATCGCCTTCTGGAACTGATGGCCACGCTGCGTGACCCGCAGCGTGGCTGCCCGTGGGATCTCAAACAGACCTACGCCACCATCGTCCCGTACACGCTGGAGGAGGCCTACGAGGTGGCCGACGCCATCGAGCGCGAGGACTTCGACGAGCTGCGCGAGGAACTCGGCGACCTGCTGCTGCAGGTTGTGTTCTACGCGCAGATCGCCCGAGAAGAGGGGCGTTTCGACTTCGAGTCGGTGGCTGCGGCCATCAACGACAAGCTGGTTCGCCGCCATCCCCACGTCTTCAGCGACACCACCTTCGCCAGTGAGACCGAGCAGCACGCGGCCTGGGAGGCGCAGAAAGCGGTGGAGCGTGCGGCAAAGCAGGACGAGCCGCCGGAGGCCCAAAGCGTCATGGAGGGCGTGGCGCGGGCGCTACCTGCGCTGGTACGTGCCGAGAAACTGCAAAAGCGGGCCGCCCGGGTGGGGTTCGACTGGGATGCGCTCGACCCGGTCATCGACAAGATCCACGAAGAGATCGAGGAGGTCCGTGCCGAGGTGGGCCAGCCCGATAACCACCACCGGCTGCGCGAGGAGGTGGGCGATCTGCTGTTTGCCGTCGCCAACCTGGCGCGCCATCTCAGGGTCGACCCCGAGGAGGCGCTGCGCCACGCCAACGACAAGTTCGAGACCCGCTTTCGCGGCATCGAGTCGCGCGTGGCTGCCGAGGGGCGTCGGCCGGAGGACTGCAGCCTCGACGAACTCGAGTCCCACTGGGACGCCGTGAAGAAGGCCTGAATCGTGTCCACCCATGGCAACGGCGCCGAGGTCCCGCACTATCGTGCGCGCATCCTCGAGATCCGCCAGGAGACACCGCGCATCAAGTCCTTCACGCTCGACTGCGGCGATGCGCCGTTCGCCTTCCACGCGGGCCAGTGGGTCGACCTTTTTGCCCAGGTCGACGGCGAGACCCGCGTCGGTGGTTACTCCATGACCTCGGCACCGGCCGAGGCCCCGCGCTTCCAGCTCGCCGTGCAGTACTCGCCCCGCCACGCGGTGACCCGCTGGCTGCATGAAGAGGCCCGTGTGGGGGACGAGGTGACGGTATCCGCGGGCCAGGGGCCCTTCTTTTACGAACCGGCGATGGGGCGGGAACTCGTGCTGCTCGGCGCCGGCATCGGCGTGACGCCCCTGGTGAGTATCTTCCGCCACGCCGCGCAGGTCGCGCCCGAGGCGCGTGTGCTGCTCGTGCACAGCGTGGCCGAGAGTGCCGAGCTCCTGTTTCGGGAAGAACTGCGCGCCGTGGCGGTGGACCGGGCGGGGTTTGATTACGTGCCGACGGTCACCGGCGGGGAGCAGGGCTGGGGAGGCGAGCGGGGGCGCATCGACGCGGTGCTGCTCGACCGGCTGGGGGCCACGCCGCGGGCGCGCTATTACTTCTGTGGGGCCCGCGATTTCATCGAGACCATGCACACGCTGCTCACCGGGCATGGCGTGCCCGAGGCCCAGCAGGTGTTCGAGAAGTGGTGGTAGGCGCCCCGGCGCCGTTTACATCATCTCGAAGCGCATCGACAGGTCGACGGCCTTGATGTCCTTGGTCAGGGCGCCGACGGAGATGAAGTCCACGCCGGTTTCGGCGATGGCGCGCAGGGTCTCGCGCGTGACGCCACCGGAGGCCTCGAGCTTCACGTTCCCCCTGCGGCGTGCGACGGCCTCGCGCATGTCCTCCAGCGAGTAATTGTCCAGCATGATGATGTCCGGTTCCGCCGCCAGGGCCTCATCGAACTCCTCCAGGTTTTCCGTTTCCACTTCCAGCGTCAGCGCCGGGTACATCTCGCGCGCGGTGCGGATCGCGGCCGTGATGGAGCCGGCCGCGAGGATGTGGTTCTCCTTGATGAGGATGGCGTCGTACAGGCCGGTGCGGTGATTGCGGCCGCCGCCGCACACCACCGCGTACTTCTGAGCCTGCCGCAGCCCCGGGATGGTCTTGCGCGTGTCGAGGATCTTCGCGTTCGTCCCCTCGACGAGCGCCACCAACTCATGCGTGCGCGTGGCCGTGGCCGAAAGGGTCTGCAGGAAATTGAGCGCGGTGCGCTCGCCCGTGAGGATCGCGCGCGCCGGCCCCTCCAGGGAACAGATGCGGGTGTCGGCGGGCACCACGTCGCACTCGCGCACATGCCATTCCACCTTCACCGCGTCCGAGATCTGGGCAAAGGTCTCGTTGAACCATGGCTGTCCACAGATCACGGCCGGCTCGCGCACCAGCACGCGCGCATGGGCGCGCGTCTCCTCGCCGATGAGGGCGGCGGTCACGTCGCCGCTGCCCACGTCCTCGTTGAGGGCGCGGGAGACGGTCTCGGCAATGTCTCTCGGTCGTTCGCTCATGCCTTGTTCTTTAGCAGGTATTCACGGGTGAGGGCGAACACGACCGGGCTGAGCACCAGCAAAGCGATCAGGTTGGGCAGGGCCATCAGGCCGTTCATGATGTCGGCCAGCAGCCACAGCAGCTTCACGCTCATGTTGCCGTCGGCGGCCAGCGCGCCCAGGGGGATCGCGATGATCCACAGCACGCGGTAGGGCCAGATGATCTTCACGCCGAACAGGAATTCCGCGCAGCGCTCGCCGTAATAGCTCCAGCCGAGGATGGTGGTGAAGGCGAATACCACGATGCCGAAGGTGACCACCCAGCTGCCGAAGCCGGGCAGGCCGGTGTCGAAGGCCAGGGCCGAAAGGGCGGAGCTGGTCTCGCCGCTGGTCCAGGCGCCGGTGAGGATGATGACCAGGGCCGTCATGGTGCAGACCACGATGGTGTCGATGAAGGTGCCGAGCATGGCAATCGAGCCCTGGCGGATCGGGTCCTTCGTGCGGGCGGCCGCGTGCGCGATCGGGGCGCTGCCCAGGCCCGCCTCGTTGGAGAACAGGCCGCGTGCCACGCCGAACTGGATCGCCGCGGCCACCCCGGCGCCGGCGAAGCCGCCGGCCGCCGCGGTGCCCGTGAACGCATCGCTCACGATCAGGGCCAGGGCCTCCGGCACGTCGACGATGTTGATGCCGATGATGACCAGTGCGCCGGCGACGTAGACGAGCGCCATGAAGGGCACCAGCCCCGAGGCGACCTCGCCGATGCGGCGGATGCCGCCGATGATGACGGCCCCGGCGGCGATGGCGAGCACCGCGCCGGTCGCCCAGAGCGGGACGTTCAGCGATGAACTCAGGGCCAGGGCCACGGAATTGGACTGGATGGTGTTGCCGATGCCGAAGGCGGCGAGCATCCCGAAGGCGGCGAACAGTACGCCCAGCCATTTCCACCGCGGGCCCATGCCGTTCTTGATGTAGTACATGGGACCGCCCACGTGCATGCCGCGCGCATCGGTCTCGCGGTACTTCACCGCCAGCACGGCCTCGGCGTACTTCGTGGCCATGCCGAACAGCGCGGTCAGCCACATCCAGAACACGGCACCCGGGCCGCCGAGGAAGATGGCGGTCGCCACGCCGGCGATGTTCCCGGTCCCGATGGTGGCCGACAGGGCGGTCATCAGCGCCTGGAAGGGCGTGATGTCACCCTCCTCGTGATCGCCGCGCCGACCCTGCCAGAGCAGGCGGAAGCCCCCGCCGATGTGGCGCCACGGGTAGAAGCGAAGCCCCACGGTGAGGAACACGCCGACCACGGTCAGCAGCCACAGCAATACCCACGGTCCCCAGATGAAACTGCTGGCCGCACCCAGCAGCCCCGAAAGCGTATCCATGATCCCCTGCTCCCTTGCGTTCTTTTCGTTATGTCACCGCTGATGGTGTTTCCGAAGCATGCCGGATGGGCTTGCGCAAAATCAACCGAACATAACAGTGCGGGCCGCACCGCGGTCGTGCACGGCACTTGATCTGGCGCAGGGCCGGTCGCCCGGCACGCGTGGTACCGTGACCGGAAAGCCCGTGGCAAAACGGGCGTCATCGCAGCCTGGGGACAGACCATTGCAGAAGTCGCTGATCGCCCTCATGGGGTCGATGCTCGGTAGCGTGCGCGACCTCGCGCCCATCGTCCTCGTCATCGCGTTCTTCCAGCTCGCCGTGCTGCAGGCGCCGCTGCCGAACCTGTTCGCCCTGTTGTTCGGCACGCTGCTGGTTGTCATGGGGCTGACCTTCTTCATCTTCGGCCTGGAGATGGGGTTGTTCCCGATCGGAGAGAGCATGGCGCATGCCTTCGCGCGCAAGGGCAGCGTGTTCTGGTTGATGGCCTTCGCCTTCGCCCTGGGTTTTGGCACCACCGTCGCGGAGCCGGCGCTCATCGCGGTGGCGGCAGAGGCGGCCACGGTGGCGGCCAAGGGCGGCATGATCCACGAGACGCAAGCGGCGATGGACAGCTACGCGACCGGCTTGCGTTATACAGTGGCCTTCTCGGTGGGGGCGGCCATTGTCATCGGTGTGTTTCGTATCCTCAAGGGCTGGCCCATCCACTACTTCATTATTGGCGGATACATCCTGGTGGTGATCATGACGACCGTCGCGCCGCGCGAGATCATCGGCATCGCCTACGACTCGGGCGGGGTCACCACCTCGACCATCACGGTACCGCTGGTGACTGCGCTGGGCGTGGGGCTGGCGTCCAGCATCAAGGGGCGCAACCCGATGGTCGACGGCTTCGGGCTGATCGCCTTTGCCTCGCTCACGCCGATGATCTTCGTCATGGCCTACGGCATGGTGATCGGGTGAGCTGGTTCCTCAATTTCTTCGCCTCGCTCGGCAGCACGCTCATCGACGTGTTGCCCATCGCGCTCATCCTGTTCGTGTTCCAGGTCTTCGTGATCCGGCGACGGGTGCCCAACCTGCGCCGCGTGCTCATCGGCTTCGCCTACGTGCTGGTGGGGCTCACCCTGTTTCTGCAGGGCCTGGAGCAGGCGTTGTTTCCGCTGGGCCGCCTGATGGCCGAGCAGCTCACCGACCCGGCATTCATCTACGGCGGCGTGGAGCGTATCACCGATGCGGTGCGCTGGCAGGATTACTACTGGGTGTACCTGTTCGCGTTCGCCATCGGCTTCGCCACCACGGTGGCCGAGCCCTCGCTGATTGCAGTAGCCATCAAGGCACAGGAAGTCTCAGGTGGCGCGATCGGCGTGTGGGGGCTGCGCCTGGCGGTGGCCATCGGCGTTGCGGCCGGCATCGCGCTGGGCACGTTTCGCATCGTCACCGGCCTGCCACTGCATTACTTCATCATCACGGGCTACGTGTTCGTCGTCATCCAGACTTTCTTCGCGCCGCGGCTCATCATCCCGCTGGCCTACGACTCGGGTGGGGTGACCACGTCTACCGTGACCGTGCCGCTGGTGGCCGCGCTCGGGCTCGGTCTGGCAGAGACCGTGCCGGGGCGCTCGCCGCTCATCGATGGCTTCGGGCTGATCGCCTTTGCGAGCCTGTTCCCGATGATGACGGTCATGGCCTACGCGCAGCTTTCGGAATACCGTGCCCGGCGCCGAGACGACGCGTCGCAACATGCCGGGCGTGCGGATGCAACCAGGGATTAACGGGGGGAGGGGTACGCCATATGCACTTCAAATTACTGATCGCCTTTGTCGAGGACGGCCAGACGGACAAGATCCTGGACGCCGCGCGCCAGGCCGGGGCGACCGGCGCCACGGTCATCAACAGCGCACGCGGCGAGGGGCTGGAGAAACAGAAGACCTTTCTCGGGCTGTCGCTGGAAACGCAGCGAGACGTGGTGTTGTTCCTGGTGGAGGAGCACCTGAGCCGCCACATCCTCGAGACCATCAGCAGCGTCGGCGAACTCGATACCTCGCCCGGGACCGGGATCGCCTTTCAGATCGACGTGGAGGATGCCGTCGGCGTTGCCCACCAGATAGAAAAACTCACCGATGTCGTGGAGGAGGAGTTATGAGCGAACGCAAGGTGGTGCGCGTGCGCGAGGTGATGAAACAAAGGTTCGACATGGTCGACGGACTTATGACGGTGAAGGATGCGCTCAAGACCATGAAGCACGTCGATACCAAGGCACTCATCGTGCGCAAGCGTCACGAAAACGACGAGTTCGGCATGCTGCTCCTGTCCGACATCGCGCGCCACGTGCTGGCGAAGGACCGCTCCCCCGAGCGCGTGAACGTCTACGAGATCATGGCCAAGCCAGTGCTGAGCGTCCCGCCCGAGATGGATATCCGCTACTGCGCGCGGCTGTTCGAGCGCTTCGATCTCTCGCGTGCCCCGGTGATCGATGCCAGCGGCGAGGTCGTCGGCGTGGTGAGTTTCACCGACATGGTACTGCACGGGCTGGTGGCGGATGCCTAGTCGTTGAACGCCAGCCGCAGGCCCGCGAAGATGTGGCGCTTGTCGGGCTCGTAGAAGTTGCGGAACGATGCGCGGCGCAGGTCGCGGCGCGTGTACAGGCTGCCGCCGCGCAGCGTGTAATGCTTCTCGTCGAACCAGGGCGTGGAGTACTCGTCGTAGGGGAACGCCGAGAACCCCGCGTAGGGGAAAAAGGTGTTCGCGCACCACTCCCACACGTGCCCCGTCTGCTCCAGCAGGTTGAGCCGGCAGGCGATCTCCCATTCCAGTTCGTGCGGCAGGCGCGCGCCGACCCAGCGCGCGTAGGCGCTGGCCTCGTGATGGCTGAGCCCCATGACCGGCTCCGCCGGATCCAGGTCGTGCGGGCCATCCACGCCGATACCGTACCACCAGCCCCGGGCGTCCTGGCGCCAGTGGTCCGGCCCGGTGATGCCGTGTTCCGTTCGCCACGCCCAGCCCGCCTCGCTCCATAGCGCGGGATCGTCGTAGCCTCCACGCTCGATGAAGCCCAGGTACTCGGTATTGCTCACCGGGGCCCGCGCGATGCGGAACGATTTCAACGTGATACGGTTGGGCGGCAGCTCGTTGTCGAAGGCTTCCGGCGCCTCGCCGCCGACGCTGTACTCGCCCCCGGCGACGTGTTTCATCGTGGTGAGCGGCGCCCTCGATTCGAGGCGGCGGTCCACTAGGTACTCGCCGCGATGCCGGCGCAGGGCCCGCTGCGTGAGTGCCATCATCATGGTCTCGTAATGCATGCAGTGGTGCTGGATGAGGAAGTGCTCGATGTACTCGTTTTCGAGCAGCGGGCTCGGCTTGAGATGGCCGTCGGTCCCACTCAACAGGAGCATGTTGGCGTCGTTCTCGCGCTCCACCGTATCCAGCAGCTTCTCCTTCGGCGGCAGTTTGGCGCCACGCTCGGGCTTGGGGCTGAACTGCGGGAAGTAATAATCATGGAGCGGTGCAGTGAGCCGGTCGTCACCCTGGATACGCTCGCGCAGCCAGTAGTTCTCGATGAAGGTGCAGTGGCCGAGATGCCAGCCCAGCGGGCTCAGGTCCTTGTGAAACTGGGCGCGGTAGTCGGTGTCGTCCAGGGGTTCCACCAGGGCCTGCAGGCGCCGGTGGACGGCGCGCAGCCGGACCAGGGTACCAAGTGAAGTCATAAGGCGAGCAGTTCGGGCGGTTCTTCAGGATCCAGGATCAGGATGTGGTGGTCGGGTACCGGCTGCCACAGGCCGGTTTCGGTGAGCGCCTCGGACGCCACGAGCTGGGCGTCGTCTGCGAAGCTCTCGTCGTCGGTGGTGTAGTAGAGCGAGGGCGAATCGTGGTTGAAGGCGTGGCGGCTGGCGTAGATGCGTTCACCGTCACTCATCACGATGTTGAGCAGTGCTTCCTCCCCGTCGGCCCAGTCTTCCAGCAGGGAAAAGGCCTCGCCGATGGCCGACTCCAGGGCCAGCTCCTCGTCCTCGATCAGCAGGTGGCGGATGAGTGCGAAGATGTACTCGGAGTCCGTGTTGCCCTTGATGGTGGCGAGCACCGCGGGGTTGATGAGCTCGCACATCGCCTGGCGCACGCGCTCGGCGAAATGGCCGATGTAGCCGTTGTGTGCAAAGATGAAGTCATCGTCGCAAAACGGCTGGGTGTTGGCCGGTCCGCTGGCGAAGCCCGAGGTGGCGGAGCGCACGCTGGCCACCCACAGGTCGCTCGTGAGGGTGCGGCCGAGGGGCTCCAGGTTCACGTCCGACCAGATCGGCATGGCGCTGACGTAGGTCGCGGGGCGGTCGTCCGGGCCGTACCAGGCGAAGCCGAAACCGTCGGCATTGAGCTTGGCGTACCTGAGTTCCTTCGGCGCCCAGGACTGCACGACGAGGCTATGCTCAGGTTTGAGGAGAAAGCGTTCGAGCGCGATCTCCGTTCCGAGATAGGCAGCTAAGCGGCACATGGCTCCATCCCCCGCTCCCTGCGCGGTGTCATGGTCATGGGTGGCATGTTAGCCTGTCTGTACCGAGTTCGCACCTGGAGGCCCCCATGGACCATGCCACCGGCGCCGCCTCGCTTGCGCAGCGCTTTTCGTGCCTCGCCGTACCGCCCAGTCGGCGCGTGCCCTCGCTCAAGGAGGACGTTTGCGAGGGGTTGCTCGAACCTCCCCGTACGCTCCCGCCCAAGTATTTTTATGACGACCGCGGCTCCCGCCTGTTCGATCGCATCTGCGACACGCCAGAGTACTACCCGACACGCACCGAGGCCGCTCTGCTGGCCGAGAACGCCGGCGAGTTGATGGCGCTGGCCGCGCCCGACGCGCTGGTGGAATTCGGCAGCGGCACCTCGCGCAAGACCCGGCACCTGCTCGGGGCCTGCGAGGCCGCGCGGCGCGCCCCCGACTACTGGCCGTTCGACGTCTGCGAGGAGATGCTGCGCGAGGCCGGGCGTGAACTGATGGACGAGTACGGGTGGCTGCAGGTGCGGGCGCTGGTCGGCGACTACCTCGCCGGACTCGAGCATCTGCCGCTGCCTGGGGGGCGCCGCTGCTTCGTGTTTCTCGGCGGTACGATCGGCAACTTCGAACCGGCGCAGGCGCGCTGGTTCCTGGGCCAGTTGCGCGCGCACATGCGCCCGGGGGACAGCCTCGTCCTCGGGGCCGACCGGGTGAAGGATCCGGCGGTGCTGCGCTCGGCGTACAACGATGCCGAGGGGGTGACCGCCGAATTCAATCTCAACGTGCTGCGGGTGCTGAACCGGGAGCTCTCCGCCGATTTCGATCCCGAGGCCTTTACGCATCATGCCGATTACAACGAGCGCCTCGCGCAGATCGAGATGTACCTGATCGCCGAAGACGAGCAGCGTGTCGCGTTCGGCGAACTCGAGACGCAGCTTCACATCCGCCCGGGTGAGAAGATCCTGACCGAGATCAGCCGCAAGTTCACGCCGGAGGGGCTCGAGGCCCTGCTGGGCGAGGCGGGACTCAGGGTCGAGGCGCACTTCGAGCCTGACAATGCATTCTTCTCGCTGGTGTACGCCACGCCTGCCTGAGCCCCCGTGATTTCACGGTGCTGTCATACAGTCGCTAAGCGGCTGATTGTGCGCTGGTTATGCTTGTCACGCGGCTGTAACATGGGCGCGGTGTAATACACGCATCCAGAAAGAGGATGCAAAGTCATGAGTGGTAAGAAAATTCTCGTCGTGGAGGACGAACAGGCCATTCGCGATATGGTGGGGTTCGCCCTCAGCCGCGCGGGTTTCGAACTGGTCGAGGCCGAGGACGCCCGCGAAGCGCAGGAGCGCCTCGAGGAAGGCCTGCCCGACCTGGTGCTGCTGGACTGGATGCTGCCCGGCATGAGCGGCATCGATCTCGCCCGTCGTCTCAAGCGCGACGAGTACACGCGCGATGTCCCGATCATCATGCTCACGGCGCGCGGCGAGGAAGACGACCGCGTGGGCGGGCTCGAGGCGGGGGCCGACGACTACGTGACCAAGCCCTTCTCGCCGCGCGAGCTGGTTGCCCGCATCAAGGCCGTGCTGCGTCGGGCGCAACCCGAACAGGAAGACGAGCCGCTGGTGGTGGAACAGTTGAGCCTCGACCCGGCCTCGCATCGGGTCTCAGTAAAAAACGAGAATCTGGAAATGGGGCCGACCGAGTTCCGCCTGCTCCATTTCTTCATGACCCACCCGGAACGGGTGTACAGTCGCAGCCAGCTGCTGGATTGCGTGTGGGGCCGTAATACCTATGTCGAGGAGCGTACGGTGGACGTGCACATCCTGCGTCTGCGCAAGGTGCTGGCCAGGTTCGGCTACGATCGTTTCGTGCAGACGGTGCGCGGTGCCGGCTACCGGTTCTCGGCCGAGGCCTAGTCCTTGAAAGTTGGTGTCACCACCGAATTCTGGCGGCTGACGGGAATTCTCGTCTTCGCCCTGTTCGTGGGGCTCGTTGCGGGACAGGTGGGCTGGGCCCTGGCGATCGGCCTGGGCGTGGTGCTGGCTTGGCAGTACCGGCAGCAGCTGCGGTTGCTCAACTGGCTGCGCCACGGTCGCCTCAAGGAGCCACCGGATCTCGAGGGCATCGCCGGGGAGGTCGTCTACGATGTCTACCGCCAGTACCAGCGGGACCGCCGCCGCAAGAAAAAGCTTGGCAAGGTCCTGAACCGGTTCTACGAATCCAGTTCCGCGCTCCCCGATGCGACCGTGATCCTGGGGGCCAACGGCGAGATCGACTGGTTCAACGACGCGGCCAAACATCTGCTCGGGCTCACGGGCAAGGATCGCGGCCGACGTATCGGCAACCTCATCCGCTTTCCCGCCTTTACCGGGTTCCTCGCGCGTGGCGACTACAGCGATGCCGTGGAGATACCCTCGCCGGTGGACGAGTCGGTACACCTCAGCGTGCGCATCGTGCCATATGGCAAGAATCAACGGCTCCTCTCGGCCCGCGATGTGACCCGTATTCACCGCCTGGAACAGATGCGCCGCGATTTCGTCGGCAACGTCTCGCACGAGCTCCGCACCCCGCTGACCGTCATCACCGGTTATCTCGAGGCCCTGACCGACGGCCAGGACACCGATCCTGAGCAGGTGACGGCTTCGCTCAACCAGATGAAGTCGCAGGCCGAGCGCATGCGGCGCATCGTCGAGGACCTGTTGATGCTCTCGCGCCTGGAAACCCGGGACGAGAACGGCCGCGAGGACGTGGAGGTGCCCGTGCCGGCGCTGCTCGCCAGCGTGGAAGAAGAGGCGCACATCCTGTCCGGGGAAAAGCGGCACCAGGTCACCCTGGACGTAGACCCCGCGCTCTGGCTCAAGGGGTGTTCGAGCGAGCTGCACAGCGCCTTCTCCAACCTCGTGTCCAATGCCATCCGCTACACGCCACCGAACGGGCAGATCCACATCCGCTGGTACCTCGACGAGGAGGGCGCCCACTACGCGGTGACCGACACCGGCATCGGCATCGAACCCGAACACATTCCGCGCCTGACCGAACGCTTCTACCGCGTGGACACCGCGCGTTCCCGCGCCAACGGAGGCACCGGGCTCGGCCTCGCCATCGTCAAGCACGTCCTGCGTAGCCATGACGCCAGGCTTCGAATCGAGAGTACGCCCGGAAAGGGCAGCACCTTCTACGCCGACTTCGCGCCCGAGCGCGTTATCCGGCATCCCGGTGCGGCTGCTTCAACTGTCTGATTGCAGACTGTTTTTTTCCTGTCATTGCGGCGCAATCAAGTCGTCACGAAACGGTAATAAACGCGCACTATCCTAGCGTCAGGATCTCAATCACCGATCCGTGGTTTTCATTCATTCAGCGAGGAGTTCTCTCATGAAATCGCTCAAGCACCTGATCGCCGCCGGCTCCATGGCCGCTGCGTTCGTCGCCGCGGGCCCGGCTCTGGCACAGAAAGTCGACCCGGCCATTCCGGCCTACACCAAGACCAGCGGTGTGTCCGGTAACCTGTCCAGCGTCGGTTCCGACACCCTGGCCAACCTGATGACCCTGTGGGCTGAGGACTTCAAGCGCGCCTACCCGAACGTCAACATCCAGATCCAGGCGGCCGGTTCCTCCACCGCACCGCCGGCCCTGACCGAGGGCACCTCCAACGTCGGCCCGATGAGCCGCGCGATGAAGGACAAGGAAATCCAGGCCTTCGAAGAGAAGTTCGGCTACAAGCCCACCCCGATCCGCGTCGCCATCGACGCCCTGGCCGTGTTCGCCCACAAGGACAACCCGATCAAGGGCATGAGCATCTCCGACGTGGACGCCGTGTTCTCCAGCACCCGCAAGTGCGGCGCGCCGGAAGACGTCACCAAGTGGGGCCAGCTGGGCGTGACCGGTCAGCTCGCCAACCAGGACATCCAGCTCTACGGCCGCAACTCCGTCTCCGGCACCTACGGCTACTTCAAGAAGAAGGCGCTGTGCAAGGGCGACTTCAAGCCGAGCGTGAACGAGCAGCCGGGTTCGGCCTCCGTGGTCCAGTCCGTGTCCACCTCGCTCAATGCCCTGGGCTACTCCGGTATCGGCTATGTCACCACCGGTGTGAAGGCCGTGCCGTTGGCCAAGCGTGATGGTGACGCCTACGTCGAAGCCACCGCCGAGAACGCGGTCAATGGCAGCTACCCGCTGGCGCGCTTCCTCTACGTCTACGTGAACAAGCACCCGAACAAGCCGCTGCCGCCGCTGGAGCGCGAATTCTTCAAGCTGGTGCTGTCGCAGCAGGGTCAGGAAATCGTCGCCAAGGACGGTTACTTCCCCATCCCGGCCAGCGTCGTCGAGCAAGAACTCGCCAAGCTGCAGTAAGAACAGCGACCCCTGGGCCCGGTTCGCCGGGTACAGCGAGTACTCTGTTGAGCCCCGCCTAGTGCGGGGCTTTTTTTTGCTTGCGATCTGGCTTCGTCATCCGAATACTGGTGCGATAAATCCCATAAAAACACTGATGTTGGGGCAGCATGACCGAACCCGGGGCACCCGAGACCGTCGCGGCCGTCGATCTCGGTTCGAACAGCTTTCACATGATCGTGGCGCGCGTGGACAACGGGCACGTCCACGTCGTCGACAAACTCAAGGAGATGGTGCGCCTCGGCGGCGGCCTCGACCACAAGGGGCGACTGACGCCAGAGGCGATGGAGCGCGCGCTGGCCTGCCTGGAGCGCTTCGGACAGCGGGTGCGCAGCCTGCCGCACCACAGCGTGCGTGCCATCGGCACCAATACGCTGCGCCAGGCACGCAATGCCGACGAATTCCTGCCGCAGGCAGAGGAGGCGCTCGGCCATTCCATCGAGATCGTCGCCGGGCGCGAGGAGGCCCGCCTGATCTACCTCGGCGTGGCCCACTCGCTGGCCAGTGGGGATGGGCGGCGCCTGGTCGTGGACATCGGCGGCGGCAGCACCGAGCTCATCATCGGCGAGGGCTTCGAGCCGATCGAGCGTGAGAGTCTGCACATGGGCTGTGTCAGCATGACGCGGCGTGTCTTCGGCGACGGGCGTATCACCCGCGAGCGCTGGGACCAGGCCGTGACCGCCGCCATGCTCGAGATCCAGCCGATTCGCCGGCGTTACCGCGCGCTCAACTGGGGCGAGAGCATCGGGGCCTCGGGCACCATCCTCGCCGTCGCAAAGGTCCTGCGTGAGAACGGCTGGACGCGCCACGGGATCACGCCCAAGGGGCTCGCCAGCCTGCGCGACCTGCTGATCGAGCAGGGCGGCATCGACAAGCTCGAGGTGCCCGGCCTGGGCAGCGACCGGGTGCCGGTATTCGTGGGTGGGGCCGCCGTGCTCGCGGGGGTCTTCGAGGGGCTGGCGATCGAGCAGATGGAGGTCTCGGACGGCGCGCTGCGCGAAGGCGCGATCTACGACCTCATCGGCCGTATCCGTCATCAGGACGTGCGTGAGCACACCGTCGACCGGCTGCAGCGCCGCTTCGACGTGGACGCCGAACACGGCGCCCGCGTGCGGGCGACGGCCTGGCAGCTGTTCGACCAGGTGCGTGTCGGCTGGGGCCTGAACGGCGAGACCCGCGACCTGCTCGGCTGGGCCGCGGCCCTGCACGAGATCGGCCTCTCCATCGCCCATTCCCAGTATCACAAGCACGGGGCCTACCTGCTGGAGTATGCCGACCTGCCCGGCTTCTCGCGCAGTAGCCAGACCGCGCTCGCCGCCCTGGTGCGCCTGCACCGGCGCAAGGCCAACAAGGGGGTGCTGGGGGAATTCCGCAAGGGCCGGCGCAAGACCCTGCTGCGGCTGACCGTGTTGCTGCGCCTGGCGGTCCTGTTCAACCGCAGCCGCGATGACCAGGCCGTGCTGCCGGTCGATCTCAAGCCGCGTGACGAGGGGCTGACGCTGCGGTTTGCCGCGGGCGAACTGGATCGCCAGCCGCTCACGCGCGCCGATCTGGAAAACGAGGCCGATGCGCTGTTGCGCGGCCTCGGCTTCGAACTGAGCTTCAGCTGAGTTGCGTTAACCGATCAGGGTCGCGCGCTCGTTGAGCAGGCTGTCCTGGATGCTCTTCGGCCGGGCGCCCGGCTTCAGGCGACGGTAGCTGCCGTCCTTCTGCAACACCCAGGCCTGGGTGTTGTCCGCGAGGTAACCTTCCAGAGTCTCGTCGATCACGCGCTGGCGCAGAGCGGGGTCGTCCACCGGCGTGGCCACTTCCACACGGCGAAAGAAGTTTCGCGGCATCCAGTCGGCACTGGAAATGTAGACCTCGGGGTCGCCGTTGTTGAGGAAATAGAACACGCGCGAGTGTTCGAGGAAGCGGCCCATCACCGAGCGCACCTCGATGTTGTCCGACACACCCGGCACGCCGGGGCGCAGGCTGCAGATCCCGCGCACGACCACTTCGATCTTGACCCCCGCCTGCGAGGCCGCGTAAAGCGCCCGGATCACCTGGGGCTCGATCAGCGAGTTCATGCGCGCCACGATGCGCGCCGGCTGCCCGGCCTGGGCATGCGCCGTCTCGCGCTCGATCTTCTCGATCATGGCCTGGTGCAGGGTGAACGGCGCCTGCAACAGCTTCTTCAGCTTGGTCGCCTTGCCCAGCCCCGTGAGCTGCTGGAAGATGCGGTGCACGTCCTCGCAGACGTCCCGGTCGGTGGTGAACAGCCCCAGGTCCGTATAGGCCTTGGCGGTGCCCGCGTGGTAGTTGCCGGTGCCCAGGTGCACGTAGCGCTTGAGGCGCTTGCCTTCACGTCGCACCACCAGCGCCATCTTGGCGTGCGTCTTGTAGCCCACTACCCCGTACACGATGTGGGCCCCGGCATCCTGCAGGCGCGTCGCCAGCTCGATGTTGGCCGCCTCGTCGAACCGGGCGCGCAGTTCCACCACCACCGTCACTTCCTTGCCGGCCTTGGCGGCCGCGATGAGCGCCTTTACGAGCTCCGAGTCCTCGCCGGTGCGGTAAAGCGTCTGCTTGATCGCGAGCACGTCCGGGTCCAGCGCGGCCTGGCGAATGAAATCGAGCACGGGCTGGAAGGACTCGTAGGGGTGATGCACCAGCACGTCGTGCTTGCGCATGGTGTCGTAGATGTTGCACCCGGGGCTGTGGCACTCGGGCATCCCCGGGGTGAAGCTGCCGTACTTGAGATCGGGCCGGTCCACCAGGCTGTGCACCGCCATCAGGCGGTTGAGGTTGACCGGACCGTTCACCTGGTAGAGGTCGCCCGGCGCCAGGCGGAACTGGCGTAGCAGGTAATCCGAGGCATGGGCCGTGCTGTTGTCGGCCACCTCCAGGCGTACCGCGTCGCCGTAGTTGCGCTGTGGCAGTTCGCCTTCCAGCGCGCGCAGCAGGTCGTCGATCTCTTCCTCGTCCACGAACAGGTCGCTGTTGCGGGTGACCCGGAACTGGTAGCAGCCGTTCACCTTCATGCCCGGGAACAGCTCGTCCACGTGGGCATGGAGGATGGAGGAGAGGAACACGAACCCGTAGGGTACGCCCGAGATCTCGTCCGGCATCTGGATCACGCGGGGCAGGGCGCGGGGGGCCTGCACGACCGCCACGCGGCTCTCGCGGCCGAAGGCATCCTTGCCGTCCAGCGTGACGACGAAGTTCAGGCTCTTGTTGAGAATGCGCGGGAAGGGGTGCGCGGGGTCCAGCCCCACCGGGGTGAGCAGTGGCTGCAGCTCGCGGCGGAAGAAGCTGCGCACCCAGCGGGCCTGCTCGTCGTTCCAGTGGGTGCGGCGGATAAAGTGGATGCCCTCGTTCTTTAGCGCCGGGATCAGGGTCTCGTTGAGCACCCTGTACTGATCGTCGACCAGCGCATGGGCCTGCCCCTCGATCGCCTGCAGCTGTTCACGGGTGGTCATGCCGTCCGGGCCCGGCGTGCTCAGTCCGAGGGTCTCCTGCTGCTTGAGGCCGGCCACCCGTACCTCGAAGAACTCGTCCAGGTTCGTGCTGGAAATGCACAGGAAGCGCAGGCGTTCGAGCAGTGGCTGGTTTTCGTCCTGTGCCAGCTCGAGCACGCGGCGGTTGAAGGCCAGCAGGCTGAGTTCGCGGTTGATATAGAGCGACGGATCGTTCAGGTCGGGGGACTCGGTCATCGGTACCACTCGGTCAGGCCAGATTTACCCAAGAAAATAATAGAACACTAATATGACGCGATCATGTAAACCGATGATTTGGCGCCATTTAGCGGCTTGTCAGCAAAATATGACAACGTTGTAACCGTTCTGTCATAATTCCTGCCTAAGCTCTAACGCCATGAAAAGCGCACTCTCTACGATGGCCTCCGTCATCCCTGACCCGAATGCGCCCGTAGCGGTGCGGCGGCGCAAAATACGGCGGTTCAAAGACGCTGTCGCCAAGTACGCGATCGGCTTTGGCGGTGTCAGTGTCATTATTGCCGTTGTCCTGATCGCCTTCTACCTCTTTTACGTCGTTTTGCCGATGTTCCTGCCGGCGAGCCTCGACCGGCTCGAGGGCTACGAGCTCCCGGGCTCGGGGGAGACCATTCATCTGGCCATGGAAGAACAGGCCGAGGTGGCGGTGCGCTTCGCCTCCACGGGCGAGGTCACGTTCTTCTCGGTGGACGATGGCACCCCCGTGAAGGTCGAGAACCTGCCGATTCCCGAGGGCGTCCACATCGTCAGCCAGGCGAGCGGTACCGCGGGTACCGGCTATGTGGCCTTTGGCCTGAGCGACGGCAGCATTCTCGTGGTGCGCCACGTCTACAAGATCTCCTACCCCGGCGATGAAGGCGGCAACCAGCCCCGTCGCGTCATCACGCCGAGCCTCGAATACCCGCTGGGCGCCTCGCCGCTCGTGATGGATGGCGACGGAATCGCGATCGATCGTATCGCGGTGATGAACCAGGAAGACGGCAGCGTCGGCATTGCGGCCGAAACCCTCGACGGGCGGCTGAAGTTTTCCCGTTTCGGCGTCGAGGAATCGCTGCTGGGCGACGCCGAGATCATCCGGGATGACGCGAATCTTCCCGAGCTCGCGACCACGGTCTCCTTCCTCGGCGTGAGCCAGGACCTGCGCTGGGTATACGCCGCCGACGTCGCGGGGGCACTCTACCTCGTCAGCGTCGCCGACATCGACAACGTCTACCTCGCCGATTCGGCCTCGGTGCGCCGCGACAAAGAAAGCGTCACCGCCATGCGCATGCTCATGGGCGGGATCTCGGTGCTCGTGGGCACCTCGGACGGGCGCATCGAGCAGTGGTTTCCGGTACGTGACCAGAACAACCGCTACACGATTGAATTCATTCGCGAGTTCCAGGCGCACGAGTCGGCCATTCGCCTGATCGAACCGGAAGTGCAGCGCAAGGGTTTTCTTGCGGTGAGCGAAGCGGGCAAGCTCGGCATCTTCCACACCACCGCCCACCGTACGGTCTACGAGGACAAGGGTGCGGTGGATGGTGGTGCGGCCGCCATCGCGCAGTCGCCGCGTGCGGACAAGCTCATGATTGCCACGGCCGATGGCCGCGTCGCGGTCTGGGACGTGCACAACGAACACCCGGACGTGTCGTTCAAGTCGCTGTGGCGCGAGGTGTGGTACGAGAACTACCAGAAGCCGGAGTACGTCTGGCAGTCCTCGGCGGCCAACCAGGACTTCGAGCCCAAGTTCAGCCTGGCGCCGCTCGCGTTCGGCACCCTCAAGGCGGCTTTCTACGCCATGATGATTGCCGTGCCCCTGGCCATCATGGGCGCGATCTACACCGCGTACTTCATGACCCCGGCCATGCGCCAGCTGGTCAAGCCGACGATCGAGATCATGGAGGCGCTGCCCACCGTCATCCTGGGCTTCCTCGCCGGTCTCTGGCTCGCGCCCTTCCTCGAGGAGCATCTGCCGGGCACCTTCGCCCTTCTGGTCTTCATGCCACTGGGCGTGCTGCTGTTCGGCTACGCATGGCATCGCCTGCCGCGTGGCTTCAAGAGTCGCATCCCCGATGGCTGGCAGGCGGCGCTCATCATCCCCGCGATCGTGATCGTCGGCTGGTTCAGTTTCGCCATCAGTGCGCCGCTGGAACACTGGCTATTCGGCGGCAACATGCGCAACTGGCTGACCGACGTGGCGGGTATCGACTATGACCAGCGCAATTCCATCGTCGTCGGCTTCGCCATGGGCTTCGCGGTCATTCCGACGATCTTCTCCATCACCGAGGACGCGATCTTCGGTGTGCCGCGGCACCTGAGCTTTGGCTCGCTGGCGCTGGGCGCAACGCCCTGGCAGACGCTCACCCGCGTCGTGCTGCCAAGCGCGAGCCCGGGCATCTTCTCGGGCGTGATGATCGGCCTGGGTCGCGCGGTGGGTGAGACCATGATCGTGCTGATGGCCACCGGCAACACGGCCATCATGGACGTGAACATCTTCGAGGGCATGCGCACCCTGTCGGCGAATATCGCGGTGGAGATGCCCGAGTCCGAGGTCGGCAGCACGCACTACCGGACGTTGTTCCTGGCGGCGCTGGTGCTGTTCCTGTTCACCTTCGTGCTCAACACCGTGGCCGAGGTCATTCGCCAGCGACTGCGCCGAAAGTACGCGTCGCTCTAAACCCGAACCGACTCGTCAAGCGATACCTCACGCATGTTCAAAGACATCAAGAACTGGTTCAAATCGGGGGACCCCTTCGTCTGGCTGAACGCCGGCGCCGTGGGGGCTTCCATCGTCATGGTGGTGGGGCTCTTGCTGCTCATCACCGCGCGCGGCATGGTGCATTTCTGGCCCCATGCCGTCGAGGAAATCCAGTACCAGTGGCAGGGTGAGCAGGTTCGCATCATCGGCGAGGTGCACGACTCGGAGATGGTGGACTCCCAGCGGATTCGCGAGTCCGGCATCGATTTCCAGTCGGACGCCGAGGAGATCGAGCGCTACCTGATGAAGATCGGCAACCGGGACTTCTACGGCGTCGATTTCCGCACCATCATCGAACCGCTCGTGATCTCGCGCTCCGAGCCGGCCGACGTGATGACCGTCGAGCGCACCGAGAACGGCAACTTCTACGGCTACCTGCGCGACGTGAAAGAGAGTGGCCAGGTCGTCGCCTCGGGTGACGCGGCCTGGGCCGACCTGCAGGAGCGCATCGACCGCGCCAACGAACTGCGCGACGAGATCCGGCACATCGAGCATAGCGAGATCGGCGCGATCAACTACGCCATCGAAAAGCTGCGCCTGGCCGAGCGCCGCCTCGAACTCGAGAACGATGCGACGCCGGAAAACCTGGCCGAACTGGAGCGCGAGCGCGCCGTACTCAACGCCGACTACGAGGTCCTCCAGCAGCGCCTCAACGAACTCTACGACCAGATCTCGCGCGACAGCTTCACCGCCGAGATCCAGGACGGACGCATCGTCGAGATACGCCTGCAGTACGTCATCCAGGCCTTCCAGCCCAACAGCTTCGGCCTGTTCCAGAAGATCGGCTTCTATCTGAAGATGATCTGGGACTTCGTCTCCGGCGAGCCGCGCGAGGCCAATACCGAGGGCGGGATCTTCCCGGCCATTTTCGGCACGGTCATGATGGTGCTGGTCATGGCGGTGCTGGTGACGCCGCTGGGCGTGGTCGCAGCCGTGTACCTGCGCGAGTACGCCAAGCAGGGTCCGCTCGTGCGCACCATCCGTATCGCGGTGAACAATCTGGCCGGGGTGCCCTCGATCGTCTACGGGGTGTTCGGCCTCGGCTTCTTCGTGTATTTCCTCGGCGGCAACATCGACCAGCTGTTCTACCCCGAAGCCGCGCCCGCGCCGGTGTTCGGTACGCCCGGCATGATCTGGGCCTCGCTCACGCTGGCCCTCCTGACCCTGCCGGTGGTGATCGTGTCCACCGAGGAAGGCCTGGCGCGTATCCCGCGCCAGATCCGCGAGGGCAGCCTCGCGCTGGGCGCGACCAAGGCGGAGACGCTGTGGCGCACCGTGCTGCCCATGGCGAGCCCGGCGATGATGACCGGCCTGATCCTGGCCGTCGCCCGCGCGGCCGGCGAGGTCGCCCCGCTGATGCTGGTCGGCGTGGTGAAGCTCGCCCCGTCGCTTGCGGTCGATGCGAATTTCCCGTTCCTGCACCTCGATCGCAAGTTCATGCACCTGGGCTTTCACATCTACGACGTCGGCTTCCAGAGCCCCAACGTCGAAGCGGCCCGGCCGCTGGTGTATGCGACGGCCCTGCTTCTGGTGCTGGTCATCATCGCGCTGAACCTGTTCGCCATCCAGATCCGCAATCGCCTGCGCGAGAAGTATCGCGCGATGGAAACCTGATCGAGCCTCCAAAAGGCAAGCCTTATGACTGACGAAACCTCCAAGACGCACGCCGTGAAGATCGGTTCCATGGACCGCAAGGGCCCGACGCTGGACCTCGAGCACGAGGACATCTGCCTCTCCGTCGAGGACCTGAACCTGTACTACGGCGAGAAGCAGGCGCTGTTCAACATCAACATGCGCATCCCGCGCAAGCGCGTAACCGCCTACATCGGGCCGTCCGGCTGTGGCAAATCGACGCTGCTGCGCTGCTTCAACCGCATGAACGACCTGGTCGACGGCGTGAACATCGACGGCAAGATCCTGCTCGACGGCGACAACATCAACGCGCGCAGCGTCGACATCCCGGACCTGCGTCGGCGCGTCGGCATGGTGTTCCAGAAGCCCAACCCGTTTCCCAAGTCGATCTACGAGAACGTGGCCTACGGCCTGCGCCTACAGGGCATCAACAATCGCAGCACGCTGGACGACGTGGTCGAGTGGGCGCTCAAGGGCGCGGCGCTGTGGGACGAGGTGAAGGACCGCCTCAACGACAATGCCTTCGGTCTCTCCGGCGGTCAGCAGCAGCGCCTGGTCATCGCGCGTGCCATTGCCGTGCAGCCCGAAGTGCTGCTCCTCGATGAGCCGGCCTCGGCGCTCGACCCGATCTCCACGCTCAAGATCGAAGAGCTGATCTACGAGCTAAAATCGACCTATACCATCCTGATCGTGACCCACAACATGCAGCAGGCCGCCCGCGTCTCCGACTTCACGGCCTTCATGTATCTGGGCGAACTGATCGAATACGACGATACGGATACGCTGTTCACCAATCCGAAGAAGCGTCAGACCGAAGACTACATCACCGGCCGGTACGGCTGAGTCAAACGAATACGGAGCTGCCAATGGACAAGGGCGACATCACGCATCACATCTCCCAACAGTTCAATGCCGAGCTGGAAGGCGTGCGCAACAAGGTGCTCGAGATGGGCGGCATGGTCGAAAAGGCCATCGGCGATGCGCTCGAGGCACTGCTGACGGGCGACGCCCAGTTGGCCGATTCGGTCGCTACCGGCGATTACCGCATCAACTCGCTGGAAGTGGAGATCGACGAGGAGTGCGCGCAGATCATCGCGCGCCGGCAGCCGGCAGCCGGTGACCTGCGCGTCATCATGATGGTGGTCAAAACCATCACTGACCTCGAGCGCATGGGCGACGAGGCGGAAAAGATCGGCCGCATCGCCGCCTCGATGGCCGGCGAGCATCAGGGAAATGGCAGCTATTCTGCCATCCGGCATCTCGGGCAGCATGCGCGCGAGATGCTGCGTGCCGCACTCGATGCCTATGCCCGTATGGACGTGGATGCCGCCCTGGAAGTGGCGCGTATGGACGCCGGCGTCGACCGGGAGTTCGAATCGCTGATGCGCCAGCTCATCACCCTGATGATGGAAGATCCGCGTTCGATTCGACGTGTCATCGATGTGATGTGGGCGGCGCGTGCCCTGGAGCGTATCGGCGACCACGCCAAGAACGTGTGCGAGTACGTCGTCTACATGGTGCTCGGCAAGGACGTTCGCCACACCACGTTCGAGCAGATGGAAGAAGAGGTCAAGTCGGCGACCTGATGTGACCGTATCCTGCCGCGTTGAAAACGGACCCTGCGGGGTCCGTTTTTCGTTCAGCCCTCCAGCGCGGCGGACTTGATCAGTGCGAACACGTGCTTGCCCCGCTCGATGCCCAGCTGTTCACAGGAGTAACGCGTGATCAGGGCGAGCAGCCCCGGCGGCTCGCCGAGCCGGACCAGCATCTCGTGTTCGCCCTGTGGGGTCAGGTCCCGGACCACCAGCGGCAGGCAATTCACGACGCTGGTCTGTTCCGGTGGTTTCAGCGCGATGCTGACATCGCGGGCCCGGACACGCAGGCGGTAAACGGTGCCTTTTGCGAGGTGTTCGGGTAGCCGCAACACACCGATGTCGGTGTGCACGCGGCTCAGGCCCGATGCAGCATCGACGCCGAGTACCTTGCCCTCGAACACGCTCGCGGCCAGCGCATCGCGCGCCAGCGCCAGTCCGGGCGACGCCAGCATGTCGCCGATCGGACCGGCACCTTGCACATGGCCACGCTCCATGACCACCACGTGGTCAGCCAGACGAGCGACCTCCTCCACCGAATGGCTCACGTAGAGCACCGGAATATCGAGTTCCCGGTGCAGGCGCTCGAGATAGGGGAGTATCCCGCGCTTGTTGCCGTCGTCCAGAGCGGCCAGTGGCTCGTCCATCAGCAGCAGCGAGGGACTGGTCAGCAGGGCGCGGGCCATGCCCACGCGCTGGCGCTCGCCACCCGACAGGGCCGCGGTGGCCTGGCCGAGCAGGGGGGCGAGCCCGAGCAGGTCGACCGTCGCCTCGCGATCCACGCGCTGCTGTTCGACGGGTATGCGCTTGAGGGCATAGTCGAGATTGCCCGCCACAGTGAGGTGGTCGAACAACGCCGCCTGTTGGAACACGTAGCCGAGCGGACGGCGGTGCGTGGGCAGGAACACGCCCTTCTCGTCGTCCTGCCAGACGGCATCGCCGAGTTTCAGGTATCCCTGTTCGGCGCGTTCGAGTCCCGCGATACAGCGCAGCAGGGTGGTCTTGCCCGAACCGGACTGGCCGAAGATGGCCGTGACCCCGCTGCAGGGCAGGTTGAGGTTGGTGTGCAGGGTGAAGCCCGTCTTGCGGGCCAGCCTGAAGCGCGCCGTGAGCCTCATGCCCGGCTCACCGTGAAGCGTCGGTTGAGGCCGTAGATCGCGAGCAACAGGATGAAAGAAAAGGCGAGCAGCCCGGCAGACAGGATATGCGCCTGGGTGTATTGCAGCGATTCAACGTGTTCGTAGATGGCGATGGACACCACCTGTGTCTGCCCCGGGATGTTGCCACCGATCATCAGCACCACGCCGAACTCGCCGACCGTGTGCGCGAAACTCAGCGTGATCGCGGTGAGCACGCCCCGGCGGCACAGCGGGAGGGCCACGGTGAACAGCCGGTCCCACCAGCCGGCGCGCATCGTGGCGGCGGCTTCCAGGGGCACGCGGCCCATGGACGCGAAGGCGTTTTGCAGCGGCTGCACGGCAAAGGGCAGGGAGTAGATGACCGAGCCGATCACGAGTCCGGCGAAGCTGAATACGAGGGTGGGGCCGCCCAGGGCCTGCACCACCGAACCGACCGGCCCTTCCGGGGAGAGCGTGACCAGCAGGTAAAAGCCCAGCACGGTCGGCGGCAGGACCAGCGGAAGCGCCACCACCGCCTCCACCAGCACCTTGGCACGCGCCTGCGAGAAGGCCAGCCACCAGGCCAGCGGAATGCCCAGGATCATGAGGATCACCGTGGTCAGCGCCGCCAGCTTGAACGTGATCCAGAGGGCGGCCCAGTCGGATTCCAACAGCATGGGGTCTTGTCCGTTGTCAGTGGTTTGTTGTCAGTCCTTCGAGACGCGGGGGGCCACAGAGATAAGGCGACGCGTTGATTGACGTAGGAGCGCTGAAAGGCGCGATCCCATGCCTGTAGAAGTCACCACCCCGCGAATTCGCCTCAAGGCGCCCCTGTCGGCACCGATCTTTCTCTGTGCCCTCTGTGGCAAAGATCAGTTACTCGCCGGCTACCCCGTAGCCGTAGCCCTCGATGATGTCTGCCGCTTCTTTGCTGCGCACGTAGTCCATGAAGGCCCGTGCCGCGGGCGTGTCCTTGAGCAGCACCGCCTGTTGTTCGATCGGGGTGTAGAGCTCTTCCGGGACGACCCAGGCGCTACCGCTCGGGTCGCTGTCCGGTGTGCGGACCTGGGAATAGGCCACGAAGCCGAGCTGCGCCGCGCCGCTCTTCACGTACTGGTAGGCCTGGCCGATGTTCTCGCCGCGCACGACACGGGGCTGCAGGGCATCCCACAGGCCGCGTGCCTCGAGCACCTGTTGCGCGGCCGCGCCGTAGGGGGCCAGGCGCGGGTTGGCGATGGCCAGCCGCTGGAAGTCACCCTGTGCCAGTATGCCACCGCCGGCGTCCACGAGCTCCGCATCCGGGCTCCAGAGTACGAGCTCGCCGAAGGCATAGGTGAAGCGGCTGCCCGGCACGATGCGTCCCTCGTCGTCCAGCATCTGCGGTCGCTTCACGTCGGCGGCGAAGAATGCGTGGTAGGGCGCCCCGTGGCGAATCTGGGCGTAGTGCTTGCCGGTGGAGCCGAAGCTCAGCACCACTTCGTGCCCGGTGTCCTGTTCGAAGCGCTCGGCGACGGCCTTGATGGCACCGGTGAAGTTGGACGCCACGGCGACCAGGACCTCGTCGGCCATGGCCGGGCCCTGGGCCGAGGCAAGGGTGATGGCCACGAGCAAGGCGGCGAGCGGTTTGCGAAGGATTGTCTCAATGTTGCGAAAGCGCATCTCGGATTCCCGTGTTGTTGTTATTTTTTCAAGGATCTGGCTGCGGCTCAGCTCTCCCGGGCCGGATCCGCATGCCAGGCGCGTATCCCGCCACGAACCGACAGGCTGCGCGGGTAGCCGAGTTCGCGCAGCAGGGCGGCGGCGTGCAGGCTGCGCCGGCCGCTGTTGCACAGGCAGAGCAGGATACGGTCATGGGCGACGTGCTGCTCGTTGATCAGCGCCAGGAAATGCCGGATGTCGCGTGCGTCCGGCTCGTCCGCATCGAGCAGTTCCTGCTCCTCCTCGCTCAGCGTGTGGCCGAGCAGCTGCTTGAAGCGGAACAGGGGCACGGGCAGGGCGCCGTCCACCTCGCCCTCGAGCATCAGCTCGAACGGCTGCCGGATATCGAGGAGGGTGCCCATGCCCAGGGACATGAGCTCTTTCGCCGCCCCGGTGCTGATTTCGATCGATTCGGGTGTCGTCATTTTCGTTATGCACGCTCGTATATAGCGAAGGCCCGTAAAAAGCCGCCTCGTAGGGCGGACTTTGTGCTGCGCTATGTTCCTTCATGCATAGCGCGAATGCAAGCGGGTATCGTTTCGGCCTCAGTCCTGCTCGGGGTTCAGTAGCGACATGAAGTCCTGCAGCTGTGACGCGACGGCCTTTTCGGCCTCTGCTTCCATCGCCCGGTAACGCGCCAGCACGTCGCGGCCGAAGTCCGTGACGCGGGCGCCGCCCCCGCCGCTCCCGCCGGTGGCGGTATCCACCACCGGTTCCCGAAAGCTCTGGTTCATGGTGTCGACCAGCTGCCAGGCACGGCGGTAGGACATGCCCATCTCGCGTGCGGCGCCCGAGATGGAGCCGGTGGTCTCGATGGCCTCGAGCAGGTCGGCCTTGCCGGGCCCGATGGCCGTGGCCGAGCCGAGCAGGACGCGCAGGCGGGGCCGGGCCCGGCGGGACATGAAGGCGGCCTCAGGCCTTGTCGGCCATCAGGAACTCGAGCAGCGCCTTCTGCGCGTGCAGGCGGTTTTCCGCCTCGTCCCACACCACGCTCTGGGCACCCTCGAGCACTTCCGTGCTCACCTCTTCCTCGCGGTGCGCGGGCAGGCAGTGCATGAACAGCGCATCGGTGTTGGCCTTGAGCATGAGCTCGGCGTTCACCTGGAAATCGGCGAAGGCGCGGCGGCGCTGGGTCTGCTCTTCTTCCTGGCCCATGCTGGCCCACACGTCGGTGACCACCAGGTCCACGCCCTCGCTAGCCGCGAGCGGGTCGCGGATGATCCTCACGCGCTCGCCGGCCGGTTCCACGAACTCGGGCAGCGGGTCGTAACCCTCGGGGCAGGCGACGTTGAGATTGAACTCCAGCAGGCGGGCGGCATTGATCCAGGAATGGCACATGTTGTTGCCGTCGCCCACCCAGGTCACCGTCTTGCCCCGGATGTCGCCGCGGTGCTCGAAGTAGGTCTGCAGGTCGGCCAGCAGCTGGCAGGGATGCACCAGGTCGGTGAGCCCGTTGATCACCGGCACGTCGGAGTGCTCGGCGAAGCGCACGATCTTGTCGTGCTCGAAGGTGCGGATCATGATGCCGTCGACCATGCGCGAGAGCACGCGCGCGGTGTCCTCGATCGGCTCGCCGCGGCCGAGCTGGGTGTCGCGCGGCGACAGGAACAGGGCGTGCCCGCCGAACTGCGCCATTCCGACCTCGAAGGACACGCGGGTGCGCGTGGAGGACTTCTCGAAGATCATGCCGAGCGTGCGGTTCTTCAGCGGCTCGTAGATCTCGCGCTTTTTCTGCATCGCCTTGAGCTCGATGGCACGGTGGATCACCTGGCGCAGCTCGTCGGCGGAGAGGTCCAGCAGGGTCAGGAAGTGTCGAACGGTCATCACGGTCTCCTCGTGTATGCGGCGGTCAGTCAGGCGGCGAGAAACTCGCGCACCAAGACCTCGATCGTATCCAGGATACGGTCGGCCTCTTCACGGTTCAGAATCAGTGGCGGCAGCAGCCGGATGACGCTGCCGGCCGTCACATTGATGAGCAGGCGCTTTTCCAGCGCCAGCTTGACGAGTTCGGGGCAGGGACGATCGAGCTCGATGCCGAGCATCAGGCCCTTGCCGCGGATGTCCTTCACGCCGGCGAGATCGCCGAGGCGTGCCTTGAAGCCCTCGAGCAGGTAGTCGCCCATCGTGGCGGCCTGCGCGACCAGGCCGTCGGCCTCGATGGTCTCGAGCACGGCGAGTGCGGCGGCGCAGACCAGCGGGTTGCCGCCGAAGGTGCTGCCGTGCGTGCCCGGCCCGAGCACGTCGGCCGCCGCACCGCGCGCCAGGCAGGCGCCGATCGGCACGCCGTTGCCCAGGCCCTTGGCCAGCGACAGCACGTCGGGCAGCACGTCTTCATGCTGGTAGGCGAACCACTGGCCGGTGCGGCCGACGCCGGTCTGGATCTCGTCGAGCATCATCAGCCAGTTGTTGGCATCGCAGAGTGCGCGGATGCCCTTGAGGTAGCCCGGTGCCGGGACCCGGATACCGCCCTCGCCGGTGATGGGCTCGACCAGCACGGCGACGATGTTGTCGTGCTCGGCCGCGGCCTTCTCGATGGCGGCGAGGTCGCCGTGCGGCACGCGCACGAAGCCCTCGACCAGCGGCTCGAAGCCGGCCTGGATCTTGGCGTTGCCGGTGGCCGACAGCGTGGCCAGCGTGCGGCCGTGGAAGCTGCCTTCCATCACGATGATGGCGGGCTTCTCCACGCCGTGCCGGTGGGCGTGCAGGCGCGCGAGCTTGATGGCGGCCTCGTTGGCCTCGGCCCCGGAGTTGCAGAAGAAGGCGCGGTCCATGCCGGTGAGCGCGTGCAGGCGCTCGCCCAGCTGTTCCTGTCGCGGAATGCGGTACACGTTGGAGGTGTGGATCAGCGTGTTGGCCTGTTCGCACAGGGCCTTGCTCACGGCCGGGTGGGCGTGGCCCAGGCCGCACACGGCGATGCCGCTGAGCGCGTCCAGGTATTGCTCACCGTCCGTATCCCACAGCCAGGCCCCCTCGCCGCGCTCGAAGGCGACGGGCAGCCGGGCATAGTTGGCCATCAGTACCGCGTTCATTCCGTATCAGACTCCCAGAAAGAAAAACGGCAGCGCGTCGCTGCCGGTGGACCGCGCATTATAACTTGCTGTTGCAACAGCACAAAATAAAACGGGCGCCCCGTTTCCGAGGCGCCCGTCGGGATCGTTACCCTGGGATCTGGCTTAGCCGCCGAAGTTCTTGGCGACGAAGTCCCAGTTCACGACGTTCCAGAACGCCTCGATGTACTTCGGTCGGGCGTTGCGGTAGTCGATGTAGTAGGCGTGTTCCCACACGTCCATGGTCAGCAGCGGGGTCACGCCCTCGGTCAGCGGGCAGCCGGCGTTGCTGGTGTTCATGATCTCGACGGAGCCGTCGGCCTTCTTCACCAGCCAGGTCCAGCCGGAACCGAAGTTGGTGGCACCAGCGGTGGAGAACTTCTCCTTGAAGTCGGCGAAGGAACCGAAGGCCGCGTTGATGGCATCGGCCAGGGCGCCGGTGGGTTCGCCACCGCCGTTCGGACCCATGCAGTTCCAGTAGAAGGTGTGGTTCCACACCTGGGCGGCGTTGTTGAACACGCCACCGGCCGGGGCCGTCTTGACGATGTCCTCGAGGGACTTGTCGGCGAACTCGGTGCCGTCGATCAGCTTGTTCAGGTTGGTGACGTAGGTCGCGTGATGCTTGTCGTGGTGGAATTCCAGCGTCTCGGCGGAGACGTGGGGTTCCAGGGCATCCTTGGGATACGGCAGATCCGGAAGTTCGTGGGCCATGATAATCTCCTGCTTATGTTGTTGATTTTCCAAAGCGGTGAATAACCTAGAAACCGACTAAGATAGGACAGCCGCCCGGCGCTTTGCAATAATGCGCACATTTTATCCCGCAATCTTCATCGTCTTGTCATGAGCCAGCTCGACGCCGTCGAACTCAGCCTGTTTGCCAGCCGTATCGAGGCCGTTTGCGATGAAATGGGCGCGCAACTGCGTCGTGCCGCCTTCTCGCCGAACATCCGCGACCGCCTGGATTTCTCCTGCGCGGTGTTCGACGCGGCGGGTGAGTTGTGTGCGCAGGCGGCGCATATTCCCGTGCACCTCGGAAGTATGGCCTATGCCATGGCGGATGTCGTCGGCCGCCTGGATTGGCGCCCGGGCGACATGGTGATCCTCAACGACCCGTTCCTCGGCGGCACCCACCTGCCGGACGTCACGGTCATCGCGCCGCTGTTCGTGAACGGCGAACTCGTGGCCTTCGTCGCCAACCGAGCCCATCACGCCGACATCGGCGCCGAGAGCCCGGGCTCCATGCCCATCTCGCGCTCGCTGCAGGAGGAGGGCATGGTCATCCCGCCGGGGCACATCGTGCGCGAAGGCGTGGTCGACGAGGCCCGGCTGGCCGAGATCACGAACGCCACCCGCAACCCGCGCGACGCGCAGGGCGACTTCGCCGCGCAGATCGCCGCAAACCGCCGCGGCCTCACGCGCCTGGCGGCACTGGTGGCGGGCATGGGCGTGGCCGCCTACCGGGAGGCCCTGGTTGCGCTCAACGACTACGCCGAGCGCCTGGCGCTCACCGCGCTTGCCGAACTGCCCGACGGCGTCTACCCCTTCGAGGATGTGATGGACGATGACGGGCTGGGCACCGCCGACATCGCCCTGCATGCACGCGTCACCGTGAAGGCCGGGCGCGTGCACGTCGACTTCGACGGCACCCACCCGCAGGTGGCCGGCAACATCAACTGCCCGCTGTCGGTGACCGCCGCCGGCGTGTTCTACGTGTTCCGCTGCCTGATGCCGCGGCAGACGCCGGCCTGCGCCGGGAGCTTCCGGCCCATCAGCCTGAGCGTGCCCGAGGGCTGCCTGCTCAATGCCGAGCGGCCGGCCGCCGTGGCCGCCGGCAACGTGGAGACCAGCTCGCGCGTGGTCGATCTGGTGATGGGCGCACTGGGCGCCGCGCTGCCCGAGCGCATCCCGGCCGCCAGCCAGGGCAGCATGAACAACCTCGCCATGGGCGAGTCCGGCGCCAACGCCTGGGGGTATTACGAGACCCTGGGCGGTGGCATGGGGGCCGGCCCACAGGGCGGCGGCCTGTCGGCGGTGCAGACGCACATGACCAACACCCGGAACACGCCGGTGGAGGTGCTGGAGATGCGCTATCCTGTCCGCGTGCGGCGCTACGCCGTGCGCCGCGGTTCCGGCGGTGCCGGGCAGCGTCCGGGCGGCGACGGCCTGGTTCGCGAATACGAATTCCTGCGGCCGGTGCGCTACACGCTGCTCACCGAGCGCCGCGACCACGCGCCTTGGGGGCTGGCCGGCGGCATGCCCGGCGCGCCCGGTCGCAACTGCCTCAACGACACGCTGCTGCCACCCAAGACCACCGGCGAGGCGGGGGCGGGTAATCGCCTGCGCCTGGAAACGCCGGGCGGTGGCGGCTGGGGTGCGCCGTCGAACGGGGCCAACACGGGATAACGAAACCACATGTGCGGAATTTGCGGAGAACTGCGTTTCGACGGGCGCCGGGCAGAGCTCGGCCGGGTACGCCACATGCTCGATTTCCTGGAGCGTCGCGGCCCCGACCACGAGGGCAGTTACTCGGACGGCCCGCTGGCCTTCGGTCACCGGCGCCTGTCCATCATCGACCTCTCGGCCCAGGCCCACCAGCCGATGGTGGACGCGGAGCTGGGGCTCGCGCTGGTGTTCAACGGCACCATCTACAACTACCCGCGGCTGCGCGACGAGCTGCAGCGCGCCGGCCACCACTTCTTCTCGCACGGCGACTCCGAGGTCATCCTCAAGGCCTACAAGGAGTGGGGCGAGGACTGCGTCAAGCACCTGCACGGCATGTTCGCCTTCGCCATCTGGGACCTCAACGCCCGGCGCCTGTTCGTCGCGCGCGACCGCATGGGGATCAAGCCGCTGTATTTTTCCCAGAACGGCGACCACTTCCGCTTCGCCTCGAGCACCCAGGCGCTGCTGGCCGCCGGCGACGTGGACACCTCGCTCGATCCCGTGGCCCTGCATCACCAGTTCTCGCTGCACGCCGTGGTGCCGGCACCGCGCACCGTGCTCAACGGCGTGCGCAAGATGCCCCCGGCGCACACCCTCACGGTGGAGGCCGACGGCCGCACCCGCATGCAGCGCTACTGGACGCTGGAGGCGCGCCGCCCGCCCGAGCCCTGGTCGGAGGAAGAATGGGTGGAGGCCATCCACCAGGCCCTCAAGGATGCCGTCGACAAGCGCCTGCGCATCGCCGACGTACCGGTGGGCGTGCTGCTCTCCGGCGGGCTGGATTCCAGCCTGCTGGTCGGCCTGCTGGCCGAGGCCGGGGTGGAGGACATCCGCACCTTCACGGTCGGCTTCGAGGACCAGCCGGAGGAGAAGGGCAGCGAGTTCGAGTACTCCGACCAGGTGGTGGAGCGCTTCAACACGCGGCACTACAAGTACCACATCCCCAACAGCGAGGTGCTCAAGCGCCTGCCGGAGGCCGTGGACGCCATGACGGAGCCCATGGTCGGCCAGGACGCGGTGGCCTTTTACCTGCTCGCCGAGCAGGTCTCGCAGGAGGTGAAGGTGGTGCAGTCCGGCCAGGGCTCGGACGAGGTCTTCGGCGGCTATTTCTGGTACCCGCAGATGGACGCCGCCGAGGGCAGCTATATCGAGCGCTTCCGCTCGCACTACTTCGACCGCGACCATGCCGAGTTCGCCGAGATGCTCGAGCCAGGCTTCGTCGGCGAGGACTACACCTCGGCGCTCATCGACGAGCTCCTGAACGCGCCGGGCGCGGAGACCTTCATCGATGCCGTGCTGCGCCTGGATACCACCACGCTCATCGTGGACGACCCGGTCAAGCGCGTGGACAACATGACCATGGCCTGGGGCCTGGAGGCCCGCGTGCCCTTCCTCGACCACGAGCTCGTGGAGCTGGCCGCGCGCATGCCGCCGGAGCTGAAATTGCCCGAGGGCGGCAAGCACGTCTTGAAAAAGATCGCCCGCGGCCTCATTCCTGACAGTGTCATCGACCGGCCCAAGGGCTACTTCCCGGTACCGGCGCTCAAGTACGTGCGCGGCGAGTTCCTCGAGTTCATGCGTGACATCCTCGGCTCGCAGGCGGCCCGCGAGCGCGGCCTGTACCGGCGCGAGTACGTCGAGAAGCTGCTCGCCAGCCCCGAGAGCCACCTCACGCGCATCAAGGGCAGCAAGCTCTGGCACCTGGCCTTGCTGGAACTCTGGCTGCAGCGCAACGTCGACGGCGCGGGGTAGGCGCAAAGGCCTTGCCCATGCCGAAAACGGGCACCTGTAGGAGCGCTGCCAGGCGCGATCGAGGGCGGTACGCGGTTTGGCATGGGCATCGCGGCTCTCACCGCTCCTACGGTTTGATCGTGGCACCTGTAGGAGCGACGAAAGTCGCGAACCTCGGGCCACCGCGCCCCGAATGTACGCACTTTTGTCCGGTTTATTTTTCTCCGGGAGTCGTTAGACTGTCCGGCAACACGCTTCCAAAGAGGTATTTCCAGTGGACGTAATGGATCGCATCAAGCAGTACGTGGACGAGAATCCCGTCGTCATCTTCATGAAGGGCACGCCGCAGTTCCCGATGTGCGGGTTTTCCAGCCGCACGGCCGAGGCCCTCAAGCAGTGCGGCCAGGAGTTCGCCTACGTGAACGTCATCGCCGACCAGGAGGTGATGCAGAACCTGCCGCGCTTCGCCGACTGGCCGACCTTCCCGCAGGTCTACATCAACGGCGAGCTGATCGGCGGCTGCGACATCACCCTCGAACTGTTCGAGCGTGGCGAGCTGAAGAAGATGGTCGAGGAGGCCGCCGCCACCAAGGCGAGCTGAGCCGAAGCCTCACCCACAAAAAAGCCCCGCACCGCGGGGCTTTTTTGTGGCCGTCATATCCGTCCGCTTACTCGGTGAACACGCGGTTGCGGCCCGCCTCCTTGGCCCTGAACAGGCGCTCGTCGGCGGCGGCCATCATCTTCTGCAGCTCGGGCAGGGGCTGCGACTTGTCGCCCATGTAGCAGTCCACGCCCATGGAGATGGTCACCGGGATGTCGCCCTCGCTGGTCTGCACCGAGCGCTGGCTCACCGAGCCCACCACTCGATCGAACACCGAGGCGCGGAAGGCATCCGGGTCGGTGTAATGCATGATGATGCCGAACTCGTCGCTGCCGGTGCGTACCACGATATCGGTGGGGCGCACGGCCCGGCGCAGGCGGCGCGACAGGCCCACCAGCACCTCGTCGCCCACGTCGTGGCCGTACTGGTCGTTGATGTCGCGGAACTTGTCCACGTCCACCAGCGCCAGGCACACGCCGCCGCCGCGGTTGCGGCATTCCATGAGGTAGTCTTCCAGCTGCTGGGTAAGGTAGCGGCGGTTGCCCAGCCCGGTGAGGGAGTCCGTGGTGGAGAGCTCCTCGAGGTGGGCGTTGGCGGCGCTCAGGGCGGAGGCCGTTTCCAGCAGGGTGTTCTGCAGCGTGGAGATGCGCCCGGCGGCGAACACGCGCGCGGCCAGCTCCATCTCGTCCACCGGCTTGGTCAGGTAGTCGTCGATGCCGCGCTCGAAGGCCTCCTGCATGGCCTCGTTGCCCTCGCGGCCGGTGAACAGGATGATCGAGGTGTAGCGGTTGCACTCCTCGTCGAGCTGGCGGATGGCATTGGTCAGTTCCAGCCCGTTCATCTCGGGCATCACCCAGTCGGCCAGCACCACGTCGGCGCAGCGCTCGTTGAGCATCTGCAGGCAGGCGTTCGCACTGTCGGCCAGGCGCAGGTCGGTGTAGCCGCTCTTCGACAGCGCCTGCTTGAGCACGGCCCGCGAGAACTGCATATCATCGACAATGATGATGGAAAGGTCGGTCGTCATTTGGGAGGGCACAGGCGAGTCCTGGCTGATTTCCATATTTTTTCTTTCTTTTTAATCGATTAGCTACATGCTGTCCATGGCGACGGCATTGAAGGCCGCGTCGAGCAGCTGCCACTGGTTGACCACCTTGCAGAACAGCTCCGCCGTCTTCTCCGCGTCGTAGATGGCCGAATGCGCCTCGCCGCTGTCCCAGGAGATCCCCGCCGCCTGCACCGCGCGGGCCAGCACGGTCTGCCCGTAGGCCATTGCACCCAGGGTCACCGTGTCCAGCGTGCTGAACGGGTGGAAGGGATTGCGCTTGATGTCGCAGCGCTCGGCGGCCCGGTTGATGAAGTTGAGATCGAACGGCGCGTTGTGGCCCACGAGAATGGCGCGGGTGCACTCGTTCTTTTTGATCTCCTTGCGCACATGATTGAACATGTGTTTCAGCGCATCGTCTTCGGGAATCGCCAGGCGCAGCGGGTGATAGGGGTCGATCCCGTTCACCTCCAGCGAGCGCGGCTCCAGGTTGGCGCCCTCGAAGGGCTCGACGTGCCAGGACTCGGTGCGCTCCAGGTGCATCTCGCCCTTGGCGTCCATGCGCAGGAACACGGCCGCGACCTGCAGCAGGGCGTCGGTCTGGTGATTGAAGCCACCGGTTTCGACATCGACGACGACGGGGAGAAAGCCGCGGAAACGCTGGCCAACGGGTACGAACGAGGGGTCTTGTGACATCCCTACAGCTTACCGGATGGGAAAAGGCATGGAAAACCGAATCATGACGGACCACGGATTCCGGCAGACGACAGGTCGGGCGCGGATGGCCGCCCGCTGGCTGCTGGGGGCCCTGCTGCTCGTCACCGCCCTGGCCGGCACGGCGGCCCACGCCGAGGCCCTGCTGTGGCGCGTGGAGGCCAAGGGCGTGGCGCCGAGCTACCTGTTCGGCACCATCCATTCCGACGATCCGCGCGTGGCCACGCTGCCCGAGCCCGTGGCCCAGGCCCTGGGGCAGAGCCGGGTGCTCTACCTGGAACTCGATTTCGCCGCACCCGAGATCGCGCTGGTGCCCTTCTCGCAGGTGCTGCCGCCGGGCGAGTCGCTCAAGGATCTCCTCAGTGCCGAGGTCTACGAACGGGTACTGGCCGCCATGGCCGAGCGCGGTTACCCGGCCAGCACGGTGGACCGGCTCCGGCCCTGGGCCGTGGTGCTGGAACTCGCCATGCCGCCGATGCAGACCGGGGACGTGCTCGACCTGGTGCTGCTGGAATACGCCATGGCGCTCGGCATCGAGTCGCGCGGCCTGGAGACCATCGGCGAGCAGCTCGGGCTGTTTGCCAACATGCCGCTGGACGACCAGCGTGCGCTGCTGCTGCTCACGCTGGAGGAGTACGCCGAGACCCCCGAGGCCTTCGAGGCGATGATCCTGGCCTACGCCGCGGGCGACCTGGCCGAACTGCAGCGTCAGTCCGATGCCGCCTTCGCCGAGTTGCCCGCCGACTTCGCGGCCCGCTTCGAGGCCGCCATCATCACCGACCGCAACCATCGCATGGCCGAGCGGGCGGCGCCCGCCATCGACCGGGGCGGCGCGTTCGTCGCCGTCGGTGCCCTGCACCTGCCGGGCGAGGAAGGCCTGATTACGTTGCTGCGTGCCCGCGGCTACCGGCTCACCCCCGTCTACTGACCGGGGAAACGCGGCCAGAAGGGGCCATTCCCGGCCCGGTTTTTGTGCCTCGCGTCACGCTTCCAGAAAGGCCTGAAATTATTCTGTCCTCGTAACCTGCTGAAATAACAACAACTATTTTTTGCCTTTTCCAAAATATGGGCTAAACTCATTGACCTTGTGGGGTCGAACCGGGATCATACGTCGACCCGCTTTGCGTGCCTGTGAAACACCGTGCGCAAAGGCCGTCCCCGGCAACGTTTCGGGGCACGTATTACTAGAGAGGTAGCCCAACATGTCTACGCAGCCTGAGCTGACCCAGGAAATCGACGCCCTCGAAACGCAGGAGTGGATCGAAGCCCTCCAGGCGGTGATCGAGCACGAAGGCCCCGAGCGCGCTCACTTCATCCTCGAGCAGCTGATCGACACGGCCCGCCGTTCCGGTGCCAACCTGCCGTACTCGGCCAACACGGCGTACGTGAACACGATCCCGCCGCACCTCGAGGCTGCGCACCCGGGCGATCCGGCCATCGAGCAGCGCCTGCGCTCCTACATCCGTTGGAACGCCCTGGCCATGGTAGTGAAGGCCAACCGCAAGAGCGCCGAGCTCGGCGGCCACATCGCCTCGTTCGCGTCGTCGGCCACGCTGTACGACGTCGGCTTCAACCACTTCTGGCGTGCGCCCACCCACGAGCACGGCGGCGACCTGGTCTACTTCCAGGGTCACTCCGCGCCGGGCATTTACGCGCGCGCCTACCTCGAAGGCCGCCTCTCCGAGGAACAGCTCGACCGCTTCCGCCAGGAAGTGGACGGCGGTGGGCTCTCCTCCTACCCGCATCCCTGGCTGATGCCGGACTTCTGGCAGTTCCCGACCGTGTCCATGGGCCTGGGCCCGCTGCAGGCCATCTACCAGGCCCGCTTCATGAAGTACCTGCAGGACCGCGGCCTGGCCGACACCAAGGACCGCAAGGTCTGGTGCTTCGTCGGTGATGGCGAGGTCGACGAGCCCGAGACCCTGGGCGCCATCTCCCTGGCTGCGCGCGAGAAGCTCGACAACCTCGTGTGGGTGGTCAACTGCAACCTGCAGCGCCTGGACGGCCCGGTGCGCGGCAACGGCAAGATCGTGCAGGAGCTCGAGGCCAACTTCCGCGGCACCGGCTGGAACGTCATCAAGGTGCTGTGGGGCAGCTACTGGGATCCGCTCTTCGCTAAGGACAAGGACGGCCTGTTGCGCCAGCGCATGATGGAGGCCGTGGACGGCGATTATCAGAACTACAAGTCGAAGGACGGCGCCTACGTGCGCGAGCACTTCTTCGGCAAGTACCCCGAACTCAAGGCCATGGTCGCGAAGATGTCGGACGAGGACATCTGGCGCCTGAACCGCGGCGGCCACGATCCGCACAAGGTCTACGCGGCCTACAAGGCGGCCGTGGAGACCGAGGGCCAGCCCACCGTCATCCTCGCCCACACCGTCAAGGGTTACGGCATGGGTGCGGCGGCCGAGGGCCAGATGGGCGCGCACCAGAAGAAGAAGCTGGACAACGAGTCCATCCTCCACGTGCGCGACCGCTTCAACGTGCCGCTCTCCGACGAGGAGGCCACCAGCCTCAAGTACTACAAGCCGGAAGAAGACAGCGAGGAAATGAAGTACCTGCACGAGCGCCGCAAGGAGCTCGGCGGTTACATGCCGGTGCGCAAGCACCTGGCCGCCCCGCTGGAAGTGCCGGGCCTGGATGCCTTCCAGTCCCTGCTCGAGGGCAGCGGCGACCGCGAGATGTCCACCACCATGGCCTTCGTGCGCCTGCTGACCCTGCTCACCCGCGACAAGAAGATCGGCAAGTACGTGGTGCCGATCGTGCCGGACGAGGCGCGTACCTTCGGCATGGAAGGCATGTTCCGCCAGCTCGGCATCTACTCCTCGGTGGGGCAGACCTACACGCCGCAGGACAAGGACCAGATCATGTTCTACAAGGAGGACAAGTCCGGTCAGATCCTGGAAGAGGGCATCAACGAGGCCGGCGCGTTCTCCTCGTGGATTGCGGCGGCCACCGCCTACAGCAACCACGGCGTGAACATGGTGCCGTTCTACATCTACTACTCCATGTTCGGCTTCCAGCGCATCGGCGACCTCGCCTGGGCGGCGGGCGACCTGCAGGCGCGCGGCTTCCTGCTCGGCGGCACCGCCGGTCGCACCACGCTGGCCGGTGAGGGCCTGCAGCACGATGACGGCCACAGCCACCTGATGGCGGCCACCATCCCGAACTGCGTGAGCTACGACCCGACCTTCGCCTACGAGCTGGCGGTGATCGTGCAGGACGGCCTGCACCGCATGTACCAGAAGCAGGAAAACGTCTTCTACTACCTCACCGTCATGAACGAGAACTACGAACAGCCGGCCATGCCCAAGGGCGCCGAGGAAGGCATCCTCAAGGGCATGTACCTGTTCCGTTCCGGTGGCAAGAAGAAGAAAAAGGTCCAGCTCATGGGCTCGGGTACCATCCTGCGCGAGGTCATCGCCGCGGCCGACCTGCTCGAGGAAGACTGGGGCGTGGACGCCGACATCTGGAGCGCGACCAGCTTCACCGAGTTGCGCCGCGAGGCCCAGGACGTGGACCGCTGGAACCGCCTGCACCCGCTGGAAGACCAGAAGGTCTCCTACGTCGAGCAGTGCCTCAAGGGTCGCCGTGGTCCGGTCATCGCCGCCACCGACTACATGAAGGCCTTCGCCGACCAGATCCGCAAGTGGGTCCCCACCCGCTACGAGACGCTGGGCACCGACGGCTTCGGCCGTTCCGACACGCGCGCCAACCTGCGCCGTCACTTCGAGGTCGATCGCTACCACGTCGCCGTCGCCGCGCTCAAGGCGTTGGCCGACGAGGGTCAGCTGCCGGCCGGCAAGGTGGCCGAGGCCATCGAGAAGTACGGCATCGACGTCAACCGCATCAACCCGATGTACGCGTAAGGATTCGGAGCAGATCACATGGCGAAAGAAATCCGAGTACCCGACATCGGCGATTTTGCTGACGTCGAAGTCATCGAGATCCTGGTCAGCCCCGGCGACAGCGTCAGCGCCGAGGACTCGCTGATCACCCTGGAGTCCGACAAGGCCTCCATGGAGATCCCGGCACCCGAGGGTGGCGTGGTCAAGGAACTGAAGATCAGCGTGGGCGACCGCATCAAGGAGGGCGACGTCATCCTCATGCTCGAGCCGAGCGAGGGTGGCGCGGCCGCGAAGGCAGAAGAGAAGCCGGCCGAGGAAAAGAAGGCCGAGCCCAAGGCGGAAGAGAAGAAGCCCGAGCCGAAGGCCGAGGAGAAGAAGCCGGCCGAGAAGCCCGCCGCGGCCCCGAGCAAGCCGGCCCCCGCCGGCCAGCGCCCGTCGCCGACCCGCAAGATCGACGAGGTGAGCTTTGCCAAGGCCTACGCCTCCCCGGCCATCCGCAAGTTCGCGCGCGAGCTGGGCGTGGACCTGGGCTCGGTGGAAGGCTCCGGCCGCAAGGGCCGCATCACCAAGGAAGACGTGAAGGCCTACGTCAAGCGCGCGCTCTCGCAGGGCGCGGGCGGCGGCCTCGGCGTGGCGCCCATGCCGGAGATCGACTTCTCCCAGTGGGGCGAGATCGAGACCAAGGCGCTCACCAAGATCAACAAGCTCACCGGCCAGAACCTGCACCGCAACTGGGTCACCGTCCCGCACGTCACCCAGTTCGACGAGGCCGACATCACCGACCTCGAGGCCTTCCGCAAGTCGATGGTCGCCGAGTACAAGGACAAGGGCATCAAGATCACCATGCTCGCCTTCCTGATGAAGGCCGTGGTCTCGGCGCTGCGCGAGTTCCCGCGCTTCAACGCCTCGCTGGATGCCACCGGTGAAAACCTGATCCTGAAGAAGTACTTCAACATCGGCATCGCCGTGGACACACCGGATGGCCTGGTCGTCCCCGTGGTGCGCGACGTGGACCGCAAGAGCCTCGTGGATCTCGCCACCGAACTCGGCGAGATCAGTACCAAGGCCCGCGAGAAGAAGCTCAAGCCCTCCGACATGCAGGGCGGCTGCCTCACCATCTCCAGCCTCGGCGGCATCGGCGGCACCAAGTTCACGCCCATCGTGAACGCGCCGGAAGTCGCCATCCTGGGCGTGTCGCGCGCCAGCATTCAGCCGGTGTGGAACAAGGAGGAAGAGACCTTCGAGCCGCGCCTGATCCTGCCGCTGTCGCTGTCCTACGATCACCGCGTGATCGACGGCGCCGACGGCGCGCGCTTCACCTCCTTCCTCAGCCGGGTGCTCTCCGACACCCGCCGCCTACTTCTTTAGTCGAGGGAACGCGTCATGGCTGAAATCATCAAGATCCCGGACATCGGCGACTTCAAGGACGTCGAGGTCATCGAGGTCCTGGTCAACGTCGGCGACACCATCGCCCCCGAGGACTCGCTCATCACCCTGGAGTCCGACAAGGCCTCCATGGAGATCCCGGCGCCCAAGGGCGGCAAGGTCACCGAGTTGCTGATCAACGTCGGCGACACCGTCAACATCGGCGACCCGATCCTCAAGCTAGAGGCCGCCGAGGGTGGCGCCGAGGAAGCAGCGCCCGCGAAGGAAGAAAAGCCGGCCGCCGCCGAGAAGAAGGCGGAAGCCCCTGCGCCCGCCGCCCCGGCTGCTGCCCCAGCACCCCAGGCCGCGAGCTTCAGCGGCGACGTGGACACCTCCGCCGAGGTGGTCGTGCTCGGTTCCGGCCCCGGCGGCTACACCGCCGCCTTCCGCGCCGCGGATCTGGGCAAGAAGGTCATCCTCATCGAGCGCTATGAAGTCATCGGCGGCGTGTGCCTGAACGTGGGTTGCATCCCGTCCAAGGCGCTGCTGCACACCGCGCAGGTCATCAACGAGGCCGAGGAGTTCGCCGACATCGGCGTGGCCTTCAACAAGCCCGAGATCGATCTCGACAAGCTGCGCGGCCACAAGGACGGCGTCATCGGCAAGCTCACCGGCGGCCTCAAGCAGCTCGCCAAGCAGCGCAAGGTCGAGATCGTGCACGGCTACGGCAAGTTCACCTCCGCCAATACCATCGAGGTGGAAGCGGGCGACGGCAAGAAGACCGTGGTCGGCTTCGACAACTGCATCATCGCCGCCGGTTCGCGCGTCACCAAGCTGCCCTTCATCCCGTGGGACGACCCGCGCGTGATGGACTCCACCGACGCGCTGGAGATCGAGGAAGTGCCGGAGCGCCTGCTGGTAGTCGGCGGCGGCATCATCGGCCTGGAAATGGCCACCGTGTACGATGCCCTGGGCGCCAAGGTCACCATCGTGGAGCTCTCGCCCGGCCTCATCCCGGGTGCCGACCGCGACCTCATCCGCCCGCTCGAACGCATCATCAAGAAGCGTTACGAGAACATCTACACCAACACCAAGGTCACCGAGATCACGCCCACCAAGAAGGGCCTGGTCTGCAAGTTCGAGGGCAAGGGCGCCCCGGAGGAAGACACCTTCGACCGCGTGCTCGTCTCCATCGGCCGCAGCCCGAACGGCCTGCTGATCGATGCCGACAAGGCCGGGGTGGAGGTGGACGAGCGCGGCTTCATCAGCGTCGACAAGCAGATGCGCACCAACGTGGACCACATCTTCGCCATCGGTGACATCGTCGGCCAGCCCATGCTCGCCCACAAGGCCACGCACGAGGGCAAGGTCGCGGCGGAAGTCATTGCCGGGCACAAGTCCTTCTTCGACGCCCGCACCATCCCGTCGGTGGCCTACACCGATCCGGAAGTCGCGTGGATGGGCAAGACGGAAGAGGAGTGCAAGGCCGAAGGCATTGCCTACCACAAGGGCGCCTTCCCCTGGGCTGCCAGCGGCCGCTCGCTGTCCATCGGCCGCGACGAGGGCCTCACCAAGGTGCTGTTCGACGAGGCCACCGGCCAGATCATCGGCGCCGGCATCGTCGGCACCAACGCCGGCGAGCTCATCGCCGAGGCCGTGCTGGCCCTGGAGATGGGTGCGGACGCCGAGGACATCGGGCTTTCCATCCACCCGCACCCGACGCTGTCCGAGACGCTCAACTTCGCGTCCGAGGTGGCCGAGGGGACGTGTACGGATATTTATGTGCCGAAGAAGAAGTAGGGTGTTGGTGTGATGCTGAAACAGAGAAGCCGCCTTTTGGGCGGCTTTTTTGTCGGGGGTAGGAAAATTCTTACCGGGGGTGTCAGTTTGGAGTGCCTGGCGGTTGTGGGGTATTTTCTATTTAGTGGCACGGGTGGTGACGTGTTTCTTTTTCTGGGGTATTGGCGTGTAGTTACAGGAATGATCTCTGGCGATCGAGTGGTTGTAGTTAGCGGTGAAGATCATTTGGAGAAATTGGCGCGGTACGACATCATATTTCTTCGAGAGAAAACTAATTAGGACTTCCAGCTACCCCGCCAACCTCGGAGTGACATGGAACAAGCTCAACTGAACTGGATCGCCAGCGCTTCTCAGTGCCCCAGCCGCATCGCGCCGCCGAGAAAGCCCCGAAAATGACCAAGCTTGGTGCTATCGAGTTCGACGACTGCATTCTCGATGCGTTGCGCGACGACCGACTGATTGTCTTCGCCGGTGCTGGCGTTTCAATGGGGCCGCCGTCGAACCTAGACAGTTTCTGGAAGCTGACCTGCGACATCGCCCAAGGCACCGGCCTTGAGCCCAGCGAGCCGCTTGATCGGTTTCTGGGCCAACTCCATCACCGCAACGTCGCTGTTCACGAGCGCGCCGCTCAGCTCCTATCTCCCACAGGAAGTGCTCCGAATGCACTGCATCACGACCTTCTTCGTTTGTTTCGGACGGTGGATCGTGTAAGGTTAGTGACCACCAACTTCGATTTGCACTTCGAGACTGCCGCCAACGCCCTATTCGGGGCTGTTCCCAACATCTATCACGCACCCGCTCTACCCCTCGGCTATGACTTTTCTGGCATCGTTCACGTCCATGGTGCTCTACCACGTGCGCAGGATCTCGTGCTCACAGATGCGGATTTCGGCCGAGCCTACCTGACCGAGGGTTGGGCACGGCGATTCCTTGTGGATGTCTTCCGCCGATACACAGTGCTATTCGTCGGTTACAGCCACGACGATGTCGTGATGAACTATCTGGCTCGCGCGCTACCGGCTGACAGCGTTGCGGGACGTTTTGCCTTGACGGATGAGGATGGAAGCTGGGAATTGCTAGGCATCAAGCCTATTCGCTTCGTGAAAGGCATCGGCGCCGATGCGTTTATTGAACTCTATGATGGCGTGCACCGACTCGCCGAGCGGGCGACGCGAGGAGCACTAGACTGGCAGTCACGTCTTGCCGAGCTGGGCGGCCGCAACCCGCCAACTGATGAAGAAGCAATCAGTGAAATCGAGCAGGCGCTGAATGAGGTGCACACGACGCGATTTCTCCTAAATGTTGCGCGCGATCCGGAATGGCTTAGATGGCTGAACGCACGCGCCCATCTCAATGCCCTCTTTGCCAACCCCGATCTCGGTGAGCGGGATGTGCTACTTGCCGGGTGGCTGACCGAGAATTTCGCGATCGAGTACCCAGAGGAGGTGTTCGAGGTCGTTGCGGCGCATGGGCTGCAGATGAATGCGGTACTCTGGTGGCGCATTTGTCGCGAGATTGGCGTTGCGATAGAGAAGCCGCTGCAACATTCTGCGCTCAAACGCTGGATCACTATCCTGCTCGCGAGCGCACCGGCGTATGCGGATCACCACGTCCTGATGTGGTTGGCTGAACGATGTGCACGCGAGGGGCTTGTCGACCTGACCTTAAAAATGTTCTTGGCCATGAGCGAGTACCGGCTGAACGTCAAGCCAGGCTTCACATGGCCCGATGAGGAGGCCAGAGAGCGCCGCCGTCCACTCGACGCAGATTGCCCGCTGCGAGCTGATCACTGGTCGTTGAACGAAGTATGGACGAAGCACTTGAGGCCACACTTGGCGAAAATTGCGCAGCCGACGTTATCGGCAGTTACGCTGCGGCTACAGGAAATGCACGGTGAGCTTTCAGCTTGGGATAAGGCAACGCGCGAATGGGATCCAATCAGCTACAGACGCTCGGCCATCGAGCCTCATGATCAGGACCAGTACTCAGAGGCCGTGGATGTTCTAATTGACGCGGCGCGCGATACGCTCGAATGGCTTGCAGCAAAGTCTCCGGCGCTGCTCGGTGCCTGGATTGAAAGGCTCGTGACCTCGGATGTTCCGCTGCTACGTCGTTTAGCTATACACGCGATGACGGTTCATCCTGATTGCTCGCCTGAACAACGGCTTCAGTGGTTGCTGGATCGCGTAGGGCTCCATGAGCTTTCCGAGCATCACGAACTTTATCGCGCTGTAGCGCTCAATTATGCAGCCGCGGCTGATCCAGCGCGAAAGGCCGTCGTTGACGCCATCTTGACGCACTCGCTCCCAGCTTCCAGTGATCGGTCTGCCGAGGATCGAACGGCACGCTTGCATTTCGACTGGTTGTCCTGGCTCCAGCTGGCGAAACCCGATTGCGCACTGGCAAGGGCAGCGCTGGCGCCAATCAAAGCAAAGTATCCAGAATGGCGGCCCTCGGACCACCCAGACTTAACTCACTGGACGGAATCGGCCGATTGGGTGGGCTCAGAGAGCCCTTGGTCCGTCGAGCAGCTTCTTTCCCGGGAACCCAGAGAACAACTTAATGATTTGCTGAATTTTACGGGGCATCGCTTCGATGGGCCAAGTCGCGATGGGTTGTTGGTCAATGGTCGCGAGGCGTGTAGGCGAGATACCACCTGGGCATTCGGTCTGGGGCAGGCGCTAGCCGAGCGGAGTCTGTGGTCATCTGACCTATGGCCAGTGTTGATCCGCGGGCTACAAGAATCTGAGCTACAAGCAGAAGGCTGGCGGGACTTACTAACCTTGTTGTCCAATCCGGCGCTGCATTCGGAGCATGCTTACGACATTGCGAATCTGCTTTACGCTTTGGTGAAGGATGGCGGGAAACCATTCGTGCTCGACTTGCTGGATCCGGCAAATGACATCGCGCTGCCCTTATGGGAAGGCTTGGAAGCCAACACTGAGCATGAACAAAGCGATGACTGGCTGTCGCGTGCCATAAATCGTCCGGCCGGCATCATCGTCGAATTCTGGGTCCACGGTCTGTCGCTATTCATGCAGGGAAAGACCGGACTCGAGCGCTTTATGCCTGAGAGCTACCGCCATTGGTTCACGCTGGTGTTGCAAGATGAGACCTCTAAGGGTGGAATGGGCCGCAGTCTACTTGCAAGTCAAACCGCATTCCTATTCGGCTTAGATGAAGCATGGACGCGCCAGAACGTTGTTCCACTGTTCAGTGATGCGGATAGACAAAAGTTTGCGCAGGCATGGGATGGCTTCCTCTCGTGGGGGCGGTTGTACCCGGCACTTGTCGACGCCCTATTGCCGGCTTTTATTGCCGCGATGCCGAGGCTCGATGCCGATCTGGACGACCACCGCCGAAGATTTATCGAGTTCTACACTGCACTTGCCGCATTCCATGTATCCGATCCGATGCATAACTTGCTGCCAGCGCTCTTTCAATACGGATCTTTGGAAGACCGACTGACCTTCGCGTCGCACCTTGGGTACTTCTTGCGCCAAATGCAACAGGAAGCCAAAGAGCAACTGTGGAAAAGTTGGCTGCGCCGCTATTGGCAGGATCGACTTCAGGGGGTGCTCGCTGCCTTGGATGAGGCCGAGATTCGAAAGATGCTGAACTGGATTCCACACCTTGGTAATGCGTTTCCGCACGCGGTGGGGCTGGCAGTTCGTATCCCTGCGATCCGAATCGAGCACACTCAAGTCCTTTATGAACTGCGCGAAAGTGAGCTGGTTACACAGTTCCCAGTCGAGACCGCAGAACTGCTGATATACCTTGCCAATTGTCTTGCCGGCTACCACGCGGCGGATCTTGCAGGAATCAACGCGCGCCTACCGACGATTCCAGCAGAAGTACGTAGCAGAGTAGACGAGGCGCTCGCTCGGGCTGGTGTGTAAGGGAATTACGGGGACAGTATACCCAATGCACCGGACTGCCAAAGGTAATCGGTATACTGTCCCCTATTTATCCGCCTTTCCCGCGGCTGAGCTTAGACGTGAGCCATCGAAAAAATGAAACTCTGTAGTTACATCGTTCGAGAAGATACCGGATTGGCACCGAATCCCTTCTGGGGAGCGTGTACGCTGGCAGGACAATCGGGGACAGACCACGGTTCCCGATTTATGAGGAGTTATCCATGACGCTTTCTGAGATGTTCAAGCGCCTTGGAGCGCCGCTTGTTAATACACGCTGGTCTTGGGGCGCTATTCGGGCCAGCGATGGCGCCGTATTCCTGCGGGTTTGGCAGGACCGCGTCATGAAGCACGAAGGGAAACGATACGTTTTGGTCGCCAGAATAAAAGACAGAGACAAGGCACCGGAAAAACTCGGTCAGCAAGAGCGCTTAGAGCATATCGAAAGGATCAGAGAAGGCGCGGCTTGTTATATGGTGATGTGCCTCGTTGAGGACAAAGACGCAATCCCCAGGAAAATAAAGAGCTTCAACAAAGAGGATGTCTTCGTCGGCGGCGAAGTCATTGAGCTGGACAGCATTATCTACATCGAATTAGCTGATCGAGTGCCGGTGTCGGCGGTGCGGGAGAAGCAAAATGCATAACATCCGGTTCCAGTCGATATGGAGAAATGGGGACAGATTTATTTTCCGGCGTCGCGCCCAACTAAAATAAATCTGTCCCCTTTAATCTCAAAGCAATCTTGCGGGGTCAGGTCTTGCATTTTGCACGCTGGGGTAACGGTCAGACCTGAGTCCTAAAGATACTTATTTCCAATTGATAGATGGTGCAATCGTGTGATTGTTGATCTGGCCCTAATATTGTTCTTCGGAACAGTTGTCACGATTATTGCGATAAGAAAGCAATCTTATGATCGGCGAATATGGCCAATATATCTGTTCGGCTTGGTTTGTTGCGCTTTTGGTATCGTCGCTTCTTGCATCTTTGGTGCTAACTGTATTGAGGTGATTAAGCTGAAGGATACGGGTGGTGGGTTTGAGCGGGCATATTTCGGCGGATTGATAATTCTGCTAGCGGGTTTTGAAATTTCGCTATTTCGGATGATTAAGAGTCGGCTCACGGGTTAGAGCGTGGACACCCCAATAAGGGGATAATCCCCCAAGGAGGCGTCCGATGCAAAAGCGCAAATCCAGAATAATCGGGGACACAGAAATAATCGAATAATCGGGGACAGACCACGGTTTTCGATGGCTCGTCTTCTTGATGGTTTTATGATGCTTCGCACCAGTGCAGTGAAAGATTTCAAATGAGCAAGGGCGCTCAGGACCCACGCGCTCCCACGCTCCGCCATCGCATCATGGCCGGCTTCGTCGGGAACGTGGTGGAGTGGTATGACTTCGCCGTGTACGGCTACCTTGCCGGGGTGATCGCCCCGGTATTCTTCCCCTCCGGCAACCCCACGGCCGCCCTGATCGGGACCTACGGCATCTTCGCTGCCGGTTTCCTCATGCGCCCGCTCGGCGCCGCCGTGTTCGGCTGGTTCGGCGACATCTTCGGGCGGGCGCGGACGATGCAGATCTCCGTCACCATGATGGCGTTACCCACGCTGCTGCTCGGCATGCTGCCGTCGTACGAGCAGGCGGGGATGCTGGCACCTGCGTTGCTCGTGTTGGTGCGGCTGATCCAGGGGCTTTCCGTGGGCGGTGAGTTCTCGTCCTCGGCGACCTACCTGGTGGAGACCGCGCCGAAGGGCAAGCGCGGCCTGACGGGAAGCTGGGCGAACATCGGCTCGATGACGGGGTCGCTGCTCGGCGTGGGCGCGGCGGCCCTGGTGACGAATGCGTTCGACGCACAGACGTTGGACGACTGGGCCTGGCGGCTGCCGTTCCTCGGTGGTGCGATCCTCGGCATCGCCGCCATCTCGATCCGCAGCACCCTGCACAATTCCGAGCGCTTCCGTCGGCATCACGAAGCGCGCGAGGAGACCTCGCCACTGCTGCAGGCCTTTACCACCAATCGCCGCGAGACCCTGCTGGCCCTGGCCTTCGCCTCCAGCTACGGCACCTGTTATTACATCGCCTTCGTCTATCTCCCGGAATGGCTCTCGGCCGAGGAGCTGATGTCGCGCGGCACGGCGCTGTTGATCAACACGGGCATGATGCTGCTCGTGATTCCCGCCATGCCGCTGTTCGCCATCATCGGCGACCGCTGGGTGCGCCGCAGAACCTGGATCGCGCTGTCGCTGCTGCTGCTCGCCATCGTCGCGTGGCCGTTGTACGCCTGGATGCTCGACTCGGGCGGTTCGCTCACCGCGGTGATCGCGGCCCACGCGCTGGCGTTCCTGCTGCTGGCCGTGCCGCTCGGGTCGGCCCCCGCGCTCTTCGTCGAGCTGTTCCCGGAGAGCGACCGGCTTTCGGGTTACTCGGTCGCCTTCAATCTCGGCCTGGGCGTGTTCGGCGGCCTGACCCCGATGATCGCCGCCTCCCTGATCGCGACCACTGGCGTACTGACGGCGCCCGCCGTGTACCTGGCCATCACCGCATCCATCGCCGTGGTGGCGCTCATGCTGATGCCGGACCGCAGCCGCGAACCGTTGCGCTGAATCGGCGCCGTCGGCGCGAAAACAATCGGGAACAGACCACGGGTTTTCGGCTGGTTCTCCGAAAAGCGTGGTCTATCTGCGACCTGTGATCGTCCCCGTTTCCCGTCAAAACCCCGCGGCAAACCGGTCCGCCATATCGAAGTACTCTTTCAGGTGCTCCTTCGTTTCATCCTTGCGGCCATTCTCGGACGAGATGTGAATCTCTTCCACGACCTCGGCGATCTCTTCGGCGAGTTCGTGCCTCTCACCCTCCGTGTTCTCGACGAAGTAAGCCACGCTCTGTTCTAGCGTATACGTGATGATGTGTATCTGCTGCAGTTCGGCGAGGTCCAGCTTCTCCTTGCTGCGGATCTGGGCGGTCGTCTCGACGAAGATGCGTTTCGCATCCTCAAGGGTCGTCACATCGGCGACTTCCATATGCTGAACCGGCTCTTCATGTGATTCATCGCTTGCCATGACGGGCAAAGAAAAAGCGACAGAGAGGATCAATACGGCAAGTCTGTTCATTTCAATTTCTCCAATGGGTGGTTACGGGCCCCCAGGCACATAGGGGTCGAACCAGGCTAACTAATTGATAGAGTTCGAGAAACCTTCAGTCCAGGCCGTTTATTCGGCCTTGAGCGTTCATATTTGACCCCAAAACGGCGTCTCCATGAAGGATGGTTGAACATTACCCCGGTGCCTGCTCTATTGGAATCGCCGATTTTCCAGGAAGATACGGACGGGGTGGCAGCGGTCCGATCCTGATTCGCGAGGAGCAAGGGGATAGCCTATGAAGTACCCGGCTGGCGCTTTCTGGTGTTTGATCTTCTTCCTGGCCTTCATGATGCCGGGCTGTTCGTCGCACGGGGTGTACCCCGGCGATTGGGCCGGTCTTTCCCTTGACGGTGTTGTTGGCTGCCCTTCACTTGCGGGAGATTATTGGAACGCAGGCGAGCGTGCGGTTCCGGAGGGTGGTTCGCCTCAGTATGCCCCGCCTTATCTCTCCAGCTTTTTCTTTGCAGACACTGCGGCCGCCGCCCGTGCAAATGGTCTGCGGATCTCGGGTGATGCGAATGCCGGGCTCACGATCTCACTGCGTGGCGGGGATGCCTTGCCGGCGCCACTCGACCTGCGACGACAGACGCACTATCGCTGCGAGGACGGCTGGCTGTTGCTGGAGTCGTCTCGCTGGCTGGCGGAAAACGTGAGTGGCTTCGAGTCCATGACCTATCGCCTCCGCAAGGCGAATGACGGTGCAATTGTGGTGCAGGTGCATGCCTCCGCGGTCGGGGTCGTGTTCCTTGTTCCTGTCGCCGGAAGTTCGATCGAGTGGTATCGGTTTCTGCCGGCAGAGTGAGATCAGACCGAGGTCGGCCCAAACCAACGGATTGATTGGGTGATTCAAACGTCCGGATCTGTGGCGCAACCTGGCCTTAAACGAGCATTTTCGGTAACGATATGATGACTGCGGGCAGACCACGTTTATCAACGACCCGGCCCGCGCCCGGGGTTCCCTGCCGATAGTTGCCCGATAAACATGACATTCCCCGACATCCTCGCCCTCGTGGCCGCCATGGCCGTTCTGGCGGCCGTGCCCAGCGTGAGCGTGCTGGCCGTGTCGTCCCGGTCGATCACCTTCGGCTTTGCTCACGGCGCGGCGACCGCGGTCGGCGTGGTGGTCGGCGACCTCGTGTTCATCCTGCTCGCACTGTTCGGCCTCGCCCTGCTGGCCGGGGTGCTGGACGGATTCTTCTTCCTCGTCGAGTGGCTGGCCGGTGCCTGGCTCATCGGGCTGGGCGTGGCGACGTGGCGCATGCAGGGCCGTGCGCGGCAGCTCGAAGTCCCGCCGGAGGCCTCGTTGAGGTCTAGCTTTCTCCTGGGACTGCTGCTGACCCTTGGAGACCAGAAGGCGGTGTTCTTCTACCTGGGTTTCCTGCCGGCTTTCGTCGACCTGCAGACGGCAGGCTGGCGGGAGGCGGGCGTGATCGCGCTGGTGACGCTGTTCGCCGTGGGCGGGGTCAAGCTGGTCTACGCCGCTCTGGCCGCGCGGGCGGGGAGGGTGTTCGGCACAGGCATGGCCCGGGGCCTGAACCGGCTGGCGGCCTGTGTCATGATCGTTGTCGGTGCCTGCCTGTTGATCACTGCGTGGTCGTCGCAGTGACGGGGTTAGTGCCTTCGATACCCCGGGAGACCGGGAAGACCGAAACGGGCGATTCGTGATGCCGACACGCGAGGTGAACCCCTGACATGAAATCTCGTCTTCTTCTTCCCTCGATGGCGGTGTGGTTCACGAGCCTGCTGGTCGCCAGCGCCGCGTCGGCGTCCGATGTGCGTCAACCATACCCTGACGCCGCTGCCAGTGATCCGGCAGAGCTGGGCTGGATGGTCGGCTCTCCGCCACCCGAGGACCGCACGATCCGTTTCGAGGACGGCAGTTACTTCCGTTTCCCGGCCATGCGCTGGAGTGTGTCCCACTTCCGCCAGTTGATGCCCACCGTGAACGTCTCGCGCGGCCTCGGTGCACCCAACGCCTTGCCCCGCGCCTTGCGTGACGACATCGACGCGCTTCGCTTCACGCCGCTGGGCGCGGGCGAGCCCATGACCTGGCGCGAATCGCTGGATGCCAATTACACGGACGGGATCGTGGTGCTGCACCGGGGCCAGATCGTCTACGAGCGCTATTTCGGCGTGTTCGCCGAGGATGGCCAGCACGGCGCCATGTCGGTGACCAAATCGTTCGTCGGTACGCTGGGCGCGATGCTGGTGGTCGAGGGCATACTGGACGCGGACAACCCCATGTCGGCCTACGTGCCGGAACTCGCCGGCTCGGCGTTCGGCGATGCCACCATCCGCCAGGTGCTGGACATGACCACCGCGCTGAAATTCAGCGAGGACTACAGCGACCCGAACGCGGAGGTCTGGGCCCACGCCCGCGCCGGCAACCCGTTGCCCAAGCCCGCGGACTACACCGGCCCGCGCAGCTACTTCGAGTTCCTGCAGACCGTGCAGAAGCAGGGCGAGCACGGGGAGGCCTTCGGCTACAAGACGGCGAACACCGATGCCCTGGGTTGGGTGATCGCGCGGGTGACCGGTCAATCGGTGGCCGAGCTGCTGTCCGAGCGCATCTGGCGCAAGCTCGGTGCCGAGCAGGATGCCTATTTCACCGTGGACTCGATCGGTACCCCCTTTGCCGGTGGCGGCCTCAACACCGGCCTGCGTGACCTCGCCCGTTTCGGCGAGATGCTGCGCAATGACGGTTACTACAACGGCCAGCAGATCGTGCCGGCGTCCGTGGTTTCGGACATCCGCGGCGGCGGTGATCCGGGCGATTTCGCGAAGGCGGGCTACGCGCTGCTGCCCGGCTGGAGCAACCGCAACATGTGGTGGGTGGCCCACAACGCCCACGGGGCCTTCGCCGCGCGCGGCGTGCACGGCCAGGTGCTCTACATCGATCCCACGGCCGAGATGGTCATCGCCCGCTACGCCTCGCACCCGGTGGCGGGTAACGCGGCCAACGACCCCACGTCGCTGCCGGCGTATCACGCGCTGGCGACATACCTGATGCGTATCTCGGAAGAGAAGTGACGAGCGTGAACGCGCGGGAAGATCGTTAGGCTCCGACCCCGGACGGCTTCAGCTCGGAAAGCCAGCGCCAGTGGTTGCGCATGCGCAGGTAGTCGCAGCGCTGGTTCCCGCTGGCCTCGAACAACGGGTGCTCGGCGAGCAGTTCGAGATGCCGCGCGATCGACTGGGCGATGGCCGGCGACCGGGCCCGCGTGTAAAACTTCAGCAGGTAGTGGATGCAGTTCTCGATGTCCTCGGGTTCGAGGGCAGGGTCGCCTTGCAGGCCTTTTGCCACGGCCACGGATTCGTCTGCGAGCATAAGTCACCTCGTGTTCACGGTTTTCGGGGTGTACTGGCTGGCGAGGGACGCCGGGGCGGCCTGTGGCTGGCGATGTACGTTGTCTATAACAAATGATAATCATTCGCAATTGAAATGCAACCCCCTGAGACGCGCACTGCGGCGTTTGCGATGGCCTGCCGACCGGCGGAGCATAGGGGATGCCCTTCATCACACACCGTATGAAGACATACGCATGAACGGAAACATCACCTGGAAGTGGGGTGTGCTCGCTGCCCTGGCGGTCTATGCCATGTGGCTGATCTTCGCCTACGAATATCACTTCATCGATCACGTGAACCTCGTCTTCCACGAGGCCGGCCACGTGATCTTCGGCCCCTTCGGCATCACGCTGGGTTTTCTCGGCGGAACCATCGGACAGCTCTTTTTCCCGGCGGCTATTGCCGTTCACTTCTGGCGCCGCGACCAGCGCTTCGAGGCGGCGATCGGCGCCTTCTGGTTCGCCGAGAGCGGTATGTACGCGGCCGAGTACATGGCCGATGCGAAGGCGCGGGTGCTGCCGCTGGTCGGCGGCGGTCAGCACGACTGGCACTTCCTGTTCTCGCGATGGGGGATGCTGGAGGGGGCCGAGGGGATCGGGGCGTTCGTCCATTTCCTCTCCGCCCTGCTGATGGTGGCCACGCTCGTGTTCATGTACCGGCGGCTGAAATGGGAGAAGGGCCAGCCGGAGGCGGTGCGCGAGTGGGACTGATCGACAGGCGGGCCTGACACATCGGGCCTGGGCGCGTCTTCCCCGATGACAGGCACTCGCCAACCGCATACCGAGCGAGAAGAACAACAGCCATGTACCTATCGAGCCTCATCAATCTCATCATCGTCATCGCCGCCATCCAGTACGGCCTGTTCAAGCTGATGCAATGGTTCTCGCCGGCCCGAATCCGAAACTCGTCTATGGCGTCATCTCGGGCGCAATCTATGTCGGCGTCGTCGGATTCCTGATCTGGAACTACGCGTCAGTGGACAGGAGAGACGACGAGGCGGGCGAGAAGGGGCGGGCGAACGGGACAGGGACCGCGGAATTTGGCCCGCGAGTCTATACAATAGGGAACCGTTTTCAACCGCGTTCATTCTGGATTGGTGCACTGATCATGACCTACACGAGCCCCCGCTTTTCGCTGCTCGCCGTGTTCACCCTCGCCCTGCTGCTGCTCGGCGGCTGCTTCGGCCCGAAGACCCCGCAGGAGGTGAACGAGGCCTTCTGGAAGGCCGTGGTCGCCGACGACGCCCGAAAGGTGGTGAAGTACTCGACGCTGACGACAGAAGAGGCCTTCGACGCGTTTTCCAAGGAGTGGAAGGGCTACGAGCCGGCCTGGGGGCGCGTGGTCATCGACGACGACGAGGCCAGCATCGTGGCCGACTTCTACAACCCGGACAGCACCGGCGACAACCGCCGCCGGCTGGTGACCTACCTGGTGCGCCGCGACGGCGTCTGGCTGGTGGACTACGCGCGCACCGCACAGTCCGTGCGCGGCAGCCTGATGGGGCAGTTTCTCAGCGACCTCGAGTCGTTCCAGGATGAGCTCGCCATGCAGTTCGACGAGTCCTCGCAGGCCTTCCGCGCGGAGATGGACCGGCTCAACGCCGAGGCCGAGGCGCTGGCCGATTCCCTCGGGCGCGAGGCCGAGGAGACGCTGGAGGATTACGCGAAGGCGATGCGGCGGACCATCAAGGACCTGCAGGAATCCATCGACCGCGCGCTTTCGGACAAGGACCGCGAACTGTCCGATCACGACCGCCGGGTGCTGCGCGAGGTGTCGCACGAGCTGGAGGGCAGCCGCAAGGCGCTCGACGATCCGGACATCGGCACGATCGTCGCCAGCGGCCAGACCGTCGCGCTCTCCCGTGCGCGGCTTGAGACCACCGACGAGGGCGTGCTGGCCGATTACCAGGCGCGGTGGCGCGAATGGGCGGATACCTTCAAGCAGCAGATGGAATCGATGCTGCAGGACATCTCGGCCACCGCGGCCTGATGCCTTCGCCTGTTGACTGAACGACCATGAGACCACGCGCATGAAGATATGGGTGGATGCCGACGCCTGTCCGGGCGTGATCAAGGAGATCCTGTTTCGTGCCGCCGAGCGGGCCGAGGTGCCAGTGACGCTGCTGGCCAACCACCCGCTGCGCGTGCCGCGCTCGCCGTATATCCGCTTCATGCAGGTGTCTTCCGGTTTCGACGTGGCCGACGACGAGATCGTCCGGCGCGTGGAGGCGGGAGACCTCGTGGTAACGGCCGACATCCCGCTGGCCTCCGAGGTGATCGAGCAGGGCGGACACGCGCTCAGCCCGCGTGGCGAGCGCTACACGCCGGACAACATCCGCTCGCGCCTGCAGATGCGCGACTTCATGGAAACCATGCGTGCCTCGGGCGTGGATACCGGCGGCCCGCCCGCCCTGAACCAGGCGGACCGCAAGGCCTTCGCCGACCAGCTCGACCGCATCCTCGCCAAGCGCTGACCGCGCCCCAATCCCCGGGGTTGGTTTGTCCTTCATGTAGCCCCGGAACACCTCGCCTTACTCGTTTTCCAGCACGTGCTCGTGGCGCCGGTCGGTGAGCGCCTTCAGAAACGCCACCAGCGTGTCGATGCGCCTGTCGTCGAGGGCCCGGGGCTTCTGCGTGCTCGATACGTTGGCCTCACGCTTGGGTGGATTGCAGGCGCCGGCGATCAGTGCCATCAGTCTTCTCACGATCTACATATTGAGCGATGGCGGTTCAGTCAGAGCTCCACGGCGAGCTGTGCGGTGATGGCATCCGTCTCCTCGCCTGCATAGTCCTCGTCCGCGGCCCACTCGAGGGCGAGACGGGCGTTGGCGTAGACCTGGTGAGAGATGCCGAGGGCCCAGCGCTTTTCCGGCAGGCCGATGACGGCGGCGTCCTCGGTTTCCTGCAGGCTCGCGGCAAAGGACGTGGGACCCCGGGTGTAGGCGACTTCCAGCTGGGCGGCGCTCGGTTCTGCCGCTGTGGTGAAGGCGTAATCAGCGTTACCGTCGCCGGCCTGGAATTCATCCTGCGCCGCGACGTACTCGCCGATGAACGTGAAATCGCCCAGCAGCAGGCTCGCGCTGACGCTGACGCCCGGAACTTCGTCGGAGATGGTCTCGGCGGCGAGGGTGTCGCTGTCGCCCAGATTGGCGATGTAGCCAAGCGACACGGCGAGGCGCTCGCCCTCGAAGCCCAGGGTGGCGCCCCAGTTGTCGATCTCCGTGTCGGCGTTGGGACCGTTGAAGGTGTAGAGGGAGGTAACGAGCGGGCCGGTGACGAAGTCGGCCTTGAGCGCGGTGGCCCGGGTCTCGGCCAGTTCCAGCGTGAGCGGGTCGGAAACGAGGTAGGTGTTGAACACGCCAAAGGGCATGTAGTCCTGGCCCGCTGTCACGCTTAGGCGATCGTTCAGTGCCAGGGTAACGGTGGCGAGGTCGACCTCGAGGTCGGTGTCGTCTTTCTCGTAGAGCAGGACGACGGCGCCGGAGAGTTGCTCGTTGAGCCGTGCCTCGGTGCCGAGTTCCACGGTCGCGACGGTGATGTCGCTCTCGTCTTCTCCGCTGAAGGCCTCCACCTCGACGCGGCCGGCGTATTCGATGGCCGGTGCGGCGAGGACAGGCGTGCTGAAGCCGATGGCTGCCGTCATGGCGAGCCACAAGGTCTTGTGTTGCATCGTGTTTTCCCCAAGTTTCGAACCGCTCTTGTCGGCGGCATGATGTATGGGGCTGGCTTGCGGAGGCTGGCTGGCCCGGTGCGTGACATGCAGGCGACAGCGGTGTCGTGCCTCCTGATGCGACGAGAGGCGCAAATGATAATGATTCGCGTTACTGTGTCAAGACCGGTTCGGGCGGGTTTCGCGCGGCGTGAAGATGGGCGCCTGTTCACCCGCATGCGCGGGCCTGCTAACCTGAGCTCCACCAGTCACCGAGAGGGGAAGAGGCATGGCCGGACCGATCATCGCGAACAACCAGCCCGCGAAGGTGTCGCTCACCAAGGGCAAGGAATACTGGTTCTGCCGCTGCGGCCGCTCGAAGAGCCAGCCGTTTTGCGACGGCTCCCACGAGGGCACCGGCTTCGAGCCGCTGGCGTTCGTGGCGGAGAAGGATGGCGATGCCTTCCTGTGCCAGTGCAAGCACACCGGCAAGCCCCCGTACTGCGATGGCACGCACCAGCAGTTCACCGACGACCAGGTGGGGACCGAGGGGCCCGGGGTCGAGTGATCCGCCGGCCTGCCCCGTTCTTGAACTTGGTCAAGAGGTGATCGATGGCTGCCTGGATCGTGCCCGCGCTCAAGGCCGTGCTCCCGCATGTCGGTTCCATCGTGGCGGCGGCCGCGCCGGTCTTCACGCAAAAGAAAACGGACGAGGCCGCCGCCAGCCAGTCGGCACTCGTGCAACAGCAGATCAGCGAGCTGCAGCAGGCCGCGGCCCAGAACGCCGCCCACGTGCGCGAGCTGGCCGAGCAGTTGAGCGAGACCGTGACGGCCCTGGAAAGGGCTGCCGAACTCGCCGAGGCACGTCTGCAACGCGCGACACTCATGAGCGCGATCGCCATCGCGCTGTCCGTGGTCTCCGTCGCGGTGGTGCTGTTCAGCGGATCCGTCTAGCCGCGCTCGACAGCGGTGAGGCCCTGCGGTAGTTTGGGTCATCATTCATCGCCACTCCCGAAGGCCCGCCGTGCGCCCGATTCTCGCCCTGATCCTCGCCCTCTTGCTTGCCGTTATGTCTGTCCCTGCTGCCTGGGCCGAGGATGGCGGGATGCCCGAGATCTCGCCGTTCGACGAGACCGTGATGGTGTGCAACAGCCTCTACGTCTACGCCCAGCTCGCCGCCCAGTTCCGCGACCAGGGCATGCCGCGCGAGCAGGCCAAGACCATTGCGCGGGATTCGATGACAGAGAACCTCACCCATCTGCCGGCCGAGATGCGCGAGCCGTATGTCGGCGTGGTGATGGAGGTGTACGACGCGGTCTATGCCGATCCGGCGGTCACCGTCGGCGGCTTCGACACGGTGATCCGCGATGCCTGTTACGGATACCGCGACTACAACCTGGATCGCGCTGCACTCGAGGCCGAACTCGACGGCTACGTGCAGTCGGCCTTCGACCCGCTCAAGCGCGTTCCCGTGTGCGAAAAGGCCGGCCAGACCGCCGCCAACCTCACCGTCGCCCGCGACCAGGGCATGACGCAGCAGGAATCGGCCAGCATGGCCGTGAGTGTGCTGGGTAACGACACCCGCACCAACGAGCGTCTGCCGCGCATGCTCGAGGAGGTGTACGCGCACCCGCAGCTCGGCGTGCCCGTGTTCTATCTCTACAACATCCGTCGCTGCCAGGTGGAGGCCGACGGCGGGAACCTGCCCCCGCTCAAGGAGCTGGCCGAGCTGGCTGCCGCCTGCCAGCAGCAGCCCACGCAGGACGCGCAGGGGCACTGCCTGTTGCAGCTGTTTACCCCGTAACCATCCTGTCGCACCACGTCCTGGCGCGGGGTGCGACCGTTAACTCGCCGCGTAAGGAGAGGGCCATGTCGATCTGGCGCCGAGGCCTTTACACCGCTTGCCTGGTCCTGCTGCTGGGAGCCAGCGGCTGCGCCACCATCGACCTCGAGTATCCCCGCAGCGAGTCCTTCGCCTACACCGACACCGATGACACGCTGATCGGCCGCAGGCTCGCCGGGCTCACTGCCGACAATCCCGACACGGCCGGATTCTTCCTGCTGGGGGATGGTATCGATGCGCTCGGCGCGCGCCTGCTCATGGCCGAGCATGCCGAACGCAGCATCGACCTCCAGTACTACCTGCTCACCGACGATCTCGTCGGTCGCGCGGTAGTCCGTGCGCTGCTGCGAGCGGGTGATCGAGGGGTGCGCGTGCGCTTCCTGCTCGATGACATCCAGACGCAGGGCTACGACGCCGGTCTCGCCGCGCTCGACGCGCATCCCAATATCGAGGTGCGCATCTTCAATCCCTTCGCCGGGCGTTCGACCCGTGTCGGCGATGCTGTGTTCGACTTCGCGCGCATCAATCGCCGGATGCACAACAAGTCCTTCACCGTGGACAACCAGATCACCATCGTCGGTGGTCGCAACATCGCGGCGGAATACTTCGCTGCCCGCCACGACGTCAACTTCGCCGATCTCGACGTGCTCGGCATCGGCCCGGTCGTGACCGACGTGTCGCACATGTTCGATCTGTACTGGAACAGCGCGGGTGCGCTCCCGGTTCCGGCCTTCGCCCGCATGCCCGACGACCCGAAGCAGGCCCTTGCCGGGCTGCGCGACATCCTCGAAGCGGACTTCGAGGTGCTGCTGCAAACGCCCTACGCGGAGGCCGTGAAGCTCAAGCTTTCCGCTTTCGTGGAAAACGGCGGCCCCGTGGATTACATCTGGGCGCCCTATCGTTTGATCTACGACTCGCCCGACAAGGCCGATGTCGCGAAGAAGGCCGAGGCCGACAGCATCATGGAGCCTCTGGCCGAGACCGTGAAGAATGCACGAGAGGAACTGGTCGTCATCTCGCCCTATTTCGTGCCGCTCAAGTCCGGCATCGAGGCATTGGCCCGTCTCGAAGAGCGTGGAGTGGACGTTATCGTCGTCACCAATTCGCTCGCTGCCAACAATCACTCCATCGTGCACTCCGGTTACGCCCCCGCACGCAAGCCGCTGCTCGAGCACGGCGTGGAGCTTTACGAGTACAAGCATCTCGCGTCGGTGGCCGGTGTCGATCGCGGCGGTCCCCATGCGCCGATCGCCACCTTGCACACCAAGGCCTTCATGGTCGATCGCGAGGAAATCTTCATCGGCTCTTTTAACTGGGATCCGCGCTCGGCGCACATCAACACCGAGCTCGGCGTCATCATCGAGTCGGCGGAACTCGGCGAGACGGTGCACGCGGGCCTGATACACGCCCTGCGCGAGAATACCTACGAGGTCGTGCTCACCGAGGATGGCCGCCTAGCCTGGCTCGATCATGCCGGTGATGGCGTCGTGCAATACGACACAGAGCCCGGCACCAGCTTCTGGCGACGGTTCGGCGTGTCGTTGATGCGGCTTTTGCCGATCAAGGGGCAGTTGTAAGTCGACGCATCGATTGGGGCGTCAAATATTTCAGCCTGAAACAGTTATTTTCTTGAGCCCGCGTTGAGCGGGTTTTAACATCGATGACTCACAGGGATAGGGTGAGCTTGCGAGCCGGGATGCAGAGCAGACCTTCCGTGATTACCTTTTCCCGACTGTGTTTGATTCGCGCACAACTCGTGATAACCGTGGCGTTGTGTGAATGATCAGTGTGGGGCCTAGATTCAATGAACGCGTTTTCCTGCCCGTCTCGCCTTGCGGCTTTCCTGCTGTGTATCGTCGTGATGGTCTACCCGCCGAGAGGATTTTCGATGTCGCTCTTTAAAAGTGAAGAAGTCTGGATCTTTTCACCGATGGAAGGCGTGATTACGTTTCAGGGGGAGCCAGCGGCAAATGCCCAGATTGTCCGCGTTTTGAAGTGGAAGGATGACGAAGGTGAGACGGAGCGATTCGAGGCCGGTTCGGACGGCGCCTTCTGGATACCCGGGAAGCAGGAGACGCTGAAGACCTTCCTGCCGGCGCAGTTCGTGGCGCATCAGGCCGTTTTCGTCGAGTTTAACGGTGAAGAGTTCCAGATCTGGGAAATGGGCAAGCTCGACAAGGGGAAGTTCGCAGAGACCGGTCAGGAACTCAGCAATCTTCGTTGCGAGTTGACCGATGAGATGCAGCCGGTGGAGGTCGCAGGCGGTCTTTTGATGACCTCGTGCAAATGGGAATAGTGGCTATCTGAAAAAGGAGTTTTCGATGTCGGAGCTGTCGCCAAGATCAGCCTCAAGCATGGCGCGCGAAGTCTACGCGGTCCAGACGAAGACGATGCTGAGGGCTTTCCTCGCCCGAAAGGAGTTTTCGACGAAATCCAGTGAGAAGCAGGCGGTCGACGCCACCGTCGGCTTCAGGGTGGTCAATACGCGTGACGGTTTTGCGGTCTGCGCTAAGGGTGGACAGGGTTACGAGAACGACCTTTTCCTGGTGTTTCGAGGCTCTACGACAGCGAATATGTATGCTGACTGGATCAGCAACTTTCGAATCGGAGTCGAGCCTGGGTTGACAGGCTCCATGGTGCACCTGGGATTTAACCATATCTTCACCAGTATGCAGCCACAGATCCAGGAGTTCCTCGAGAGAAACGGTCGGTCTGCCCGCACGGTTCATTGCGTCGGCCACAGTCTGGGTGGGGCCGTTGCCACGTTGGCCGCGGACTGGGTTCGCGGGCGCTCCGAACGCGTGGTCAAGCTCTACACGTTTGGTGCGCCGAAGCCGGGGTTTGGTAGTTTCTCCGACAGGCTGACGCAACGGCTGGGCCGGCAGAATATTTATCGTGTCTATCACACGACCGATCCCGTGCCGATGGTGCCACTGTACCCCTTCATGCATCCGCCGGCAGATTCCTGGGGCTATCATCTTCCTTCCAGTGACTCGCTGCTGTCGGCGGAGGCTCACGATATCAAACGTTATGTCCATTCCGTTGGGGCGAGCGGTTGGAAAGCGCTCGATGGACCGGCTCCGCTGACGGCTACTGACAAGCTGGTCGAGCGCTGGCTGATGTCTGAGCAATCGGTGAATCCTTTTAGCCCCAAGACCTGGGATTGGTTGAACGCGGCACTGATCCTCGTCGTGAAAAAAATCCTGAAAGGTGCAGCGATGTTGATCCAGGGCGGGATTACGATCGGAATTACTCTGGCGGACAAGGTGGCCTGGCTATTGAGGAAAGGTATCGACTTGTCCAAGGCCGTGGGGGAGTGGGTCCACCGTTTGATTCTCAAGATCATGCAAGCGCTCGGTATGGTGGCATCCAGGACAGTCGAGGAGCTGACCCAGGGTTTTATGAGGCAGGTATTGCAGCGCTTGATGGAGCGTATCGGTGCGGAGGCCGCTCGAGCGGTTCGGCAGATCGTGAGCTGATTCAGGTAGAGCAATAAACAAAAGGCCGCCATCTGGCGGCCTTTTTTGTGCCTGCGGGTACCCGATGGATGGAACCGGGGCCCACAGGCCGTGTCTGTGCAAATGCACAGCAGACGCCGGGGACGGCCTCTGTCAGAATCGGGCTAACGGCAGCGGCCCGTCCGGGCGCCTCGGCTGCAGGGTGTTCCAGAGGATCCAGGTGCAATGAAGAAGATTGGCGTGATCGTGGTGGTGATCGTCGCCGCGGCCTTGGCCGTGTGGTATTTCCAGGGCAAGACGACGCAGCAGGCGGGTGGCAAGCGGGGTGGTCCGGTGCCCGTGGTCGTCGCGCCCGTGATCCGCGATACCTTTGCCACCACCGTGCAGGCAGTGGGCACTGCGCGTGCCGACGAGGCGGTGGACGTCAGTGCGAAGGTCACCGAGACGGTGGACGAGATCGCCTTCACCGACGGCCAGCGGGTGCAGGCCGGGGACTTGATCGTGCAGCTCTCCGATGCCCGCGAGCAGGCGGAGCTCGAGCTGGCACGGGTGAACCTGGCCGAGCAGCAGCGGGAGTACAAGCGCCTGGTCGGGCTGGTCCGGCAGAAGGCGATTCCGCAGTCCCAGCTTGATGCCCAGGAGTCGGCCCTGGCGGCGGCACGCGCCCAGCTCGAGGCGGCCAAGACCAGCGTCGCGGACCGGCGCATCGTTGCGCCCTTCGACGGGGTGCTGGGCCTGCGCCGGGTGAGTCCCGGGGCGCTGGTCGAGCCGGGCGACGTGATCACCACGCTGGACGCCATCGATCCCATCAAGTTGGATTTCACTGTCTCCGAGACCTTTCTCGCGACCCTGCGTCCGGGGCTGAACGTGTCGGCCCGTACCACGGCCTACCCGGATGAGACCTTCGTTGGCGAGGTGATGAGCGTCGACTCGCGCGTGGACCCGGCCACCCGGGCGGTGACGGTGCGGGCCCACATCCCGAACCCGGAAGGCCGGTTGAGCCCGGGCATGCTGATGACGGTGGAACTGGTCACCGACCGGCGCGAGTCACTGATCCTTCCCGAGGCGGCGCTGGTGCCGCTCGGCCAGCGGCAGTATGTCTTTGTCATCGACGAGGCCAGCATGGCCCAGCGCGTCGAGGTCGAGATCGGCCGGCGCCGGCCGGGCGAGGTCGAGGTGTTGTCCGGCGTGACCGAGGGCGATCGCGTGGTGGTGGAAGGCACCATCCGCATCAAGCCCGGCGCCGAGGTGAAGATCGTGCGCGAGGCGGGGCAGCCCGGTTGATGCCGCCATGCTGATCTCCGACGTCTCTGTCAAACGTCCGGTCTTCGCGACCGTCATCAGCCTGTTGCTGGTCGCCTTCGGGCTGATCAGCTTTGACCGGCTGCCGCTGCGCGAGTACCCGGACATCGACCCGCCGGTGGTCTCGATCGAGACGGCGTATCCGGGGGCGTCGGCCGCGGTGGTGGAAACCAAGATCACCCAGCTCATCGAGGACCGCGTCAGCGGCATCGAGGGCATTCGCACCATCTCCTCGGAAAGCCGCGACGGCCAGTCCGACATCACCATCGAGTTCACCCTCGACCGCGACATCGACGCCGCGGCCAACGACGTGCGCGAGCGCCTTTCCCGCGTGGTGGACAACCTCCCGGAAGAGGCCGATCCGCCCGAGATCTTCAAGGTGGACTCGAACCAGAGCGTGATCATGTGGCTCAACCTGTCGAGCCCCGTGCTGAACCGCCTGGAACTCACCGACTACGCGGACCGCTACCTGGTGGACCGCTTCTCCGTGCTGCCGGGCGTGGCGCGCGTGCGCATCGGCGGGCAGCAGCGCTACGCCATGCGTATCTGGCTGGATCGCGAGGCGATGGCGGCGCGCGACATCACCGTGGCCGACGTGGAGACGGCGCTGCGCGAGCAGAACGTGGAGCTGCCGGCGGGGCGCCTGGAGTCGATACAGCGCGAGTTCACCGTCCGCACCGAGCGGCTGTACAACAACGCCGACGACTTCCGTGCGCTGGTGGTCAGGCGCGGTGACGACGGCCACCTTGTCCGGCTCGGCGAGGTCGCTCGGGTCGAGCGCCAGGCGGCCGATCTGCGCAACGAGCTGCGCGGCAATGGGGAGGACATGGTGGGCCTGGGCATCATCCGCCAGTCCACGGCCAACACCCTGGCCGTGGCCCAGGCCGTGAAGGCCGAGGCGGAGCGGGTGCGCGAGTCGCTCCCCGAGGCCATCGAGCTGCACCAGAGTTACGACACCTCCGTGTTCATCCAGGAGGCCATCGACGAGGTCTACAAGACCCTCGGCATCGCCACGGTGCTGGTGGTGCTCGTCATCTATCTCTTCCTCGGCAATGCGCGGGCGATGCTCGTGCCGGCGGTGACCGTCCCTGTCTCGCTGGTGGCGACCTCCATCGTGCTCTACGCACTCGGCTTTTCGATCAACCTACTCACCCTGCTGGCGCTGGTGCTCGCCATCGGCCTGGTGGTGGACGACGCCATCGTCATGCTGGAGAACATTCACCGGCGCATCGAGCAGGGCGAGCCCCCGTTGCTCGCGGCGTTTCGCGGGGCGCGGCAGGTGGGCTTCGCGATCATCGCCACGACCCTGGTGCTGATCTCGGTGTTCGTGCCGATTGCCTTCCTGCAGGGCAGCACGGGGCGGCTGTTCACGGAATTCGCGCTGGCCATCGCGGCGGCCGTGGCCTTCTCCAGCCTGGTGGCCCTGACGCTCTCGCCCGTGATGTGCTCCAAGTTCCTGAAGCCGCACGACCAGCCGGCTGGGTTCTACGGCTGGCTCGAGCGCGGCTTCGATCGGCTGACGGCCGTGTATCGTCGCAGCCTCGAGGCGGTGCTGCGACGCCCGTGGTGGTCGGGGCTGGTGCTGCTTGCCGTGCTGGGCGTCGTGGTGGTGCTGCTGCGTGTCGTGCCGAGCGAGTTCACGCCGCGCGAGGACCGCGGGGCTTTCTTCGTCATCGTTACGGCCCCTGAGGGCACGAGCTACGATCGCACCGTGAATTACATGCGCGAGATCGAGGCGCGCATGATGCCGATGATCGAATCGGGCGAGGCCACCCGCGTGCTGGCACGCGTGCCCGGTAGCTTCGGTTCCACCGAGGTGGTGAACACGGCGCGCGGCATCGTGGTGCTGGCGCCCTTCGGCGAGCGGCGCTCGGGCTTCGAGATCATGAACGAGCTTTCGCAGAGCTTCGCCGAGGTGCCCGGCGTGAAGGCCTTCCCGGTGATGCGGCGCGGCATCGGCGGGCGTGGCATTTCCCAGGCCGTGGAGTTCGTGATCGGCGGGCCGTCCTACGAGACCCTGGCCGAATGGCGCGACATCATTCTCGAGCGCGCCGCAGAGAACCCGGGGCTCGTGAGCCTGGACTCGGATTACAAGGAGACCAAGCCGCAGCTGCAGGTGACCATCGACAAGACCCGGGCGGCGGATCTCGGGGTGTCGGTTGAGTCCATCGGGCGTACGCTGGAGACCATGCTGGGTTCGCGGCGTGTCACCACCTACCTCGACCGGGGCGAGGAATACGATGTCATCGTGGAAGGGGAGGAGTCGCTGCACCGCACTCCGCAGGACCTCACCAACATCTACGTGCGTTCCGCCACCACAGGCGAGCTGATTCCGCTGGCGAGCCTGGTTAGCTATGCGGAGTCGGCGGCCTCGACCACCCTCAACCGCTACAACCGAATCCGCGCCATCACCATCTCGGCCAACCTGGCCGACGGCTATACGCTCGGCGAGGCCATTACCTTCCTCGAAGAGGTGGTGCGCGACGAGCTGCCGCCCACGGCCAAGGTGGATTACAAGGGGCAGAGCCTGGAACTCAAGGAGTCGGCCCAGTCGGTGCTGTTCGTGTTCGGTCTGGCCCTGCTGGTGGCCTATCTCGTCATGGCCGCCCAGTTCGAGAGTTTCGTGCATCCCTTCGTGATCATGCTCACCGTGCCGCTGGCCGTGGCCGGCGGCTTGTTCGGGCTCTACCTCACCGGCCAGAGCCTGAACATCTACAGCCAGATCGGCATGGTCATGCTCATCGGGCTGGCGGCCAAGAACGGCATTCTCATCGTGGAGTTCGCCAATCAGTTGCGCGACGCCGGGCACGCATTCCACGAGGCCCTGGTGGAGGCGGCCACGCTGCGCCTGCGCCCGATCCTGATGACCGCCATCACCACCGTGATGGGCGCCGTGCCGCTGATCCTGGCCACCGGGGCCGGTTCGGAGAGCCGCGTCGTCATCGGGGTCGTGGTGTTCGCCGGCGTGTTGTTCGCCACCTTCTTTACGTTGTTCATCATCCCGGCGGCCTACAGCATCCTCTCCCGCCACGCAGGTTCGCCGGAGGATACGGCCCATGCGCTGGACAAGCTGCGCCAGGAAACGGAGCACCGGGTCTAGTTCCCGCGTGGCCCCGGGTTCGTGATGGCTTCCGATGTCCTGCAGCGCTTCCGGCGCGTGAGCTGGACGATTTATCTCGTCCTCGTGCTGGCCTATATCTCGGTGTACTTCCACCGGATGGCGCCGGCGGTGGTGTCGTCGGACCTGATGCAGGCCTTTGCCACCAGCGGTGCCGCCCTCGGCTCGCTCGCGGCGATGTACTACTACATCTACACGGCCATGCAGATCCCGGCCGGCGTGCTCGCCGATACAATCGGGATTCGCGGGGCGGTGACGGCCGGGAACCTGGTCGCCGGTATCGGCTCGATCCTGTTCGGGCTTGCCGACAGCTTCGAGGTGGCTTCGGTCGGGCGTTTTCTGGTCGGGCTCGGGGTTTCGGTCATCTTCGTCAGTCTCATGAAGAGCAACAGCGTCTGGTTCAGCGACCGGGTATACGGGCGCGTGAGCGGGGTGACGTTGCTCATCGGCAACCTCGGTTCGGTGCTGGCGGCCGGGCCGCTGGCCGCGCTGCTCGGCGTGCTGAGCTGGCGCACCGTCTTTGTCGTCACCGGTGTCGTCTCTCTGGTGCTGGCGGGGCTCTCCCTGTGGCTGGTACGCAACCGTCCGGAGGACGCCGGCCTGCCCTCGGTGCGCGAGATGGAGGGCAAGGCCCCCCATGCCCCGCGGGCGCATCACTGGCTGCGCGAGCTCCGGCAGATCATCCTGAACCGTCGAATCTGGCCGGGCTTTTTCGCCAACTTCGGGCTCGCGGGCGGTCTCTTTGCGTTTGCCGGGCTGTGGGGCGTGCCGCTGCTGCGCGACGTGTTCGATCTTTCGCGGGCGGATGCCTCGCTCTACACCACGTTCACGCTGCTGGGACTCGCCTTCGGTGCGCTGGGTGCGGGCTGGCTCTCGGACCACCTGGGGCGGCGCAAACCGGTGCTCGTGGGCAGCGCCCTGATCTACGCCTCCGGCTGGCTGGCCATGATCTTCCTGCCCTGGGGGCCGGGCTGGTCCGGACTGGTGCTGTTCACGCTGGTGGGACTCACGGGCGCCGGTTTCGTGGTCACCTACGCCTGCGCCAAGGAGGTGACCGCGCCGGCGCTCTCGGGCATGGCCATCAGCGTGGTCAATACCGGCCTGTTCCTGGGTGCCGCCCTCATGCAGCCGCTGTTCGGCTGGGTGCTCGACCTCGGCTGGAGCGGTGCCGTGCAGGACGGCATACGGGTCTACGCCGCGGCCGATTACAGGTCCGGACTGTGGTTGATGTTCGGCTTCGCGGTCATCGCCCTGCTGGGGACGCTGCGCATCACCGAGACCCGCTGCCGCAACCTCACGGTGCCGGATTGAGCGGGGTGGAGCGCTGTGGATGGTGCGGGGACGATCCGCTGTATGTCGCCTACCACGACACGGAGTGGGGCGTGCCCTCGTGGGACGATGCGCACCTGTTCGAAATGTTGCTGCTCGAGGGCGCACAGGCCGGACTGAGCTGGATCACCATCCTGAAAAAGCGCGAGAACTACCGCCGGGCCCTGCATGGATTCGACCCCGAGCGCATTGCCCGGTACACGCCTCGCGACATCGAGCGCCTGATGGGGAATGCCGGCCTGGTGCGTAACCGGCTCAAGCTGGAGTCCACCGTGCGTAACGCCCGGGCCTTTCTCGAGGTGCAGGAGGCCCATGGCCGCTTCGCCGACTTTCTCTGGGACTACGTCGACGGGCGGCCGATCCAGAACCGTCCGGCGTCTCTGGCCGACGTCCCTGCATCCACGCCCCTGTCGGACCGGTTGAGCCGCGATCTCAAGCGCCGTGGCTTCACATTCGTCGGCTCCACCATCTGCTACGCCTACCTGCAATCGGTCGGACTGGTGAACGACCACCTCACCCGCTGCTTCCGGCACCGGGAGGTCGCCGGCCTTGGCGGCTGAGTCGCGCCGCGCGCCTCCGAAAAGCCCCAGAGCCGCATTGCAGGGCGCCCTGCCGCCCATCGGGCCGCTTCATTGACCCGCGTCAAGCTAATTCCTTGACAAATAATGGTTGTTATCCGAGAGTTACCCACCCTCAGTCAGCGCGGGGGCGCACTGCGGCAACCTATAGATTTTCATCTATCCATTTATAATAAAAGATCGATTGGATTAATGGATAGATTCTTACCTATGATTCACTCAATCATCAAAGTCATTAACTGAACTGTCCATACCAGCAACCGAACAGGAGTTGACCATGGCTCAAAAAAAGTATGACGCGGGTGTAAAAGAATACCGCGACATGTATTGGACGCCGGACTACGTTCCGCTCGACACCGACCTCCTGGCCTGCTTCAAGTGCACCGGTCAGCCGGGCGTTCCGCGCGAGGAAGTCGCCGCTGCTGTGGCCGCCGAGTCCTCCACGGGTACCTGGAGTACCGTATGGTCCGAACTCCTGACGGACATGGAGTACTACAAGGGTCGCGCCTATCGCATCGAAGACGTGCCGGGTGACTCCGAGTCCTTCTATGCCTTCATCGCCTACCCGATCGACCTGTTCGAAGAAGGTTCGGTCGTCAACGTGCTGACCTCCCTGGTCGGTAACGTGTTCGGGTTCAAGGCTCTCAAGCACCTGCGTCTGGAAGACATCCGCTTCCCGATGGCCTTCATCAAGACCTGTGGTGGCCCGCCGGCCGGTATCCAGGTCGAGCGTGACCGCCTGAACAAGTACGGCCGTCCGATGCTGGGTTGTACCATCAAGCCGAAGCTGGGTCTGTCCGCCAAGAACTACGGCCGTGCCGTGTACGAATGCCTGCGCGGCGGTCTCGACCTGACCAAGGACGACGAGAACGTCAACTCCCAGCCGTTCATGCGCTGGCGCGATCGCTTCGAGTTCGTTGCCGAAGCCATCCAGAAGGCCGAAGCCGAGACCGGCGAGCGCAAGGGTCACTACCTGAACGTCACCGCTTCCACCCCGGAAGAGATGTACAAGCGCGCCGAGTTCGCCAAGGAACTGGGTCAGCCGATCATCATGCACGACTTCATCACCGGTGGCTTCACCGCCAACACCGGCCTGGCGAACTGGTGCCGTGACAACGGCGTGCTGCTGCACATCCACCGCGCCATGCACGCGGTTATCGACCGTCATCCGAAGCACGGTATCCACTTCCGCGTTCTGGCCAAGTGCCTGCGTCTGTCCGGTGGTGACCACCTCCACACCGGTACCGTCGTCGGTAAGCTGGAAGGCGACCGCGCTTCCACCCTGGGCTTCGTCGACCAGCTGCGCGAATCCTTCGTGCCGGAAGATCGTTCCCGCGGTGTGTTCTTCGACCAGGATTGGGGTTCCATGCCGGGCGTCTTCGCCGTCGCTTCCGGTGGTATCCACGTCTGGCACATGCCGGCGCTGGTCACCATCTTCGGTGACGATTCCGTCCTGCAGTTCGGTGGTGGTACCCAGGGTCACCCGTGGGGCAACGCCGCTGGCGCCGCTGCCAACCGCGTCGCGCTGGAAGCCTGCGTCAAGGCCCGTAACGAAGGTCGTGAACTTGAGCGCGAATCCCGCGAAATCCTCACCGAGGCCGCCGCGCACAGCCCCGAGCTGGCGATCGCGATGGAAACCTGGAAGGAAATCAAGTTCGAGTTCGAGACCGTCGACAAGCTGGACGTGGGCTGAGGCCCCGTCCAACACGGTCTGTAACTGAAACCGAATTCTTACGAGGAAAAGATCATGGCAAATTTTGAGATGGGTGATTACCAGACTGCCCAGACGCTGGAAACCTTCGGCTTCCTGCCCAAGCTGAACCCGGACGAGATCCAGGCCCAGATCGCCTACATCGTCTCCCAGGGTTGGACCCCGGCCATCGAGCACGAGCATCCGAGCCAGTCCAGCAACCACTACTGGACCATGTGGAAGCTGCCGTTCTTCGGTCAGAGCGACGTCAACGCCGTCCTGGCTGAACTCGATGCCTGCCGTCGCAAGTACCCGGATCATCACGTCCGCCTGCTCGGCTACGACAACTACGCCCAGACTCAGGGCGCCTGCTTCGTGGTTTACGAAGGTCGCAGCTAAGCAAAAAGTGGAATCACGGTCGCCCCGTTCGCGGGGCGGCCGCCACGATCTGAAACGTATTTCGACGCGACGGGGTTAACGATGACTGCAAATACCTACAGCAACAGTGCACGCGAGGCGTCTCTCGCCCGGCGCCGTGCCTTGTCGACCAAGGGCAAGGCTGCGCTCGGTGGTTCGTCCGCCGCTGCCGGTCGTAGTAGTGCTTCTGCTTCCAGTGCGCCTGCGGCTAGCGGTACCCGTGCTCCGACGGTTCCTCCCGTAACGACCCCGGGCGGCTCGGCCCGCAAGGCTTCGCTGGCGCGTCGCCAGGCGATGTCGACCCGCGGCAAAGCCGGCATCACTGCCCGCGATCGCGTGCGTTCGGCACCCGGTCGTGCGACGGCCACCCAGCAGTCCGCGCCTGCTCCCCAGCAGGACAAGGGCGGTTGCGGTTGCGGTTGCAAGGGCGAGAACAAGGGACGCGTGGAAACGCGTGACACCCAGCCTGCTGTCAGCACCCACAAGCCGAAAGTGAACCCGGCTGTGCTGAGCAAGGCCCCCAAGAACATCAATCCGACGCGTGCGGCTTCCCTGGCCCGTCGCCAGGCGCTGTCCACGCGTGGGAAGGCTGGCATCAGCAAGAATGGTCTGAGCGCCGCGCAAACCGCGCGTGCTGCCAACCCGAACCTGTCCAGCCGCGAGCTGGCGCAGGAACTGCGTCGCCAGCGCAGCAAGAACGGCAAGGCGGGCGAGAAGAAGTCCGAGCCGGTCGGTCGTCGCCGTAGCAAGGCTAGCCAGGCCGGCGCGTCCTCCGACCAGCCCTGGAAAGTCGGCGCCAGCGAGACCGTCCGCGGTCAGACCGTGACCGGCACCATGGTGGGTCGCAGCAAGAAGACCACCGGTGACGAGCCGAGCACCTGCCGCAGCGTGACGGGCACCGAGTACATGGGTGCCGATATCTTCCGCGAGTTCTGCCAGGTCGAGCCGAGCAAGAGCCCGAGCAAGGTGCGCGTGAGCCCGACCAGTCACGGTAACCGCGTGACCGGCAACGAGGTCGGCCGCAGCAAGAAGGTTACCGGCGACGAGCCGGGTACCTGCAAGCGCGTGACCGGTACCGAGTACGTCGGCGCCAACCAGTCGCAGACGTTCTGCGGCACCGCCGCCGAGGCCGGCCCGGCCAAGGTGACCGGTTCCGAGACCCAGAAGGGGAAGCTCGTAACGGGTAACAACGTCGGCCGTTCGGCCAAGGTGACCGGCGACGAGTACGGTGCGGGTCGCGAGCTGACCGGTACCCAGTACATGAAAAAGGGTGACGGCAAGGCCCCGGCAAAGGTTGCGACCAGCAAGACCCTGCGCGGCGGCTCGGTGAGCGGCACCATGGTTGGCCGCAGTGCCAAGGTGACCGGTGACGAACCGGGTACCTGCCGCAACATCACCGGCGACGATTACGTCGGCCAGGAACAGTACAGCGGTTTCTGTGCGAAGGACCCGAAGCCGGCCCCGGAAGATCGCAAGGTCGGTCTCTCCCAGACCCTGAAGGGTCGGACCGTGAGCGGCACCATGACGGGTCGTGGCGGCAAGGTGACCGGTGACGAGCCGGGTACCTGCAAGGCCATCACCGGTACCCCTTACGCCGGTGCCGAGCAGTACCGCAGCTATTGTGAGCCGGAGCAGGCCCAGATGGCCGCGGCGCGCACGCGCCCCCAGCGTTCCACGCCGGGCTCCGTGATGACCGGTATCCAGCCGGGCATGAACGGCAAGATGACCGGCGCGGATAAGGGTGCCTGCGAGAACGTCAGCGGCACGCCTTACGTGGGTGCCGACCAGTTCGCCGCCGTGTGCCCCTCGACGCCGGCGGAACCGGGTAGCCCGGACTTCCCGCAGGCGATCGGTGGGACGCCGTGGGGTCAGTTCAGCGTCGAGGCGCCGTCCCACGCGGCTACCCAGGCGGCAACCGGGCGCAGCGCCGTGACCGGCAGCTCCTACGAGAAGGGTCAGATCACCGGTCCGTTCGGCATGGCCAGCGGCAAGGTGACCGGTACCGAGGAAGCGCGTTTCGGCAATGGCGCCAGCGCCGCGGCCGCCGCTCCGATGCCGGAAACAGCAGCCGAGGTCGACGGCCGTATCAAGGGCCGTATCACCGGTGAAGGCATGGAAGCGGGCCTGAAGATCACGGGTGACGACTGGGATCGCGGTGACCGCGTGACCGGTACCGAGGGCATGTCTGCAGTGCGTCGCAACCCGACGCGCCGTGGCGGCTCGGCCACCAGCGCGATGCTTCCGCCCAAGCGCAACGAGGAAGTGCCGGAGCCGGTGAGCAAGGTGACGGGTGGCAGCGGTAACACCGAGAAGGGTTCGCTGATCACCTATTCCGGCGGCGCCCGCGGCTAGGCCGGTAAGCGGTTCCAATGCTGAATCGACGTCGCAATTCGTCGCGCACGCCGACCCGGCCCACGGCGCCCATGCGCCGTCCCGGGGCGGTCGCTGCCGGCGCGCACCCGGCGGCTCCGGCCCGTACCGTCAGCCTCGCAGGCGGCGGTCAGCACCCGCTGGTGCGCAGCGACGAGAATGCCCGCCTGTTCGACTACGAGCAGCGCGTGAAGTCCGCCTTTGATGCGATCGTGCCCGTGCTCAAGCGCGTGTCCGGTCTGCAGCACGAGGATGACTTCGAGGTTCGCGCCCAGCGCATCGCGCGCGACGAGCTGGGCTTCGAGCTGCCGGAAGCGATCCTGGCAGATGCCTGGGTCGACCAGCTCGACATGCGCCGGCTGTTCGCCTGGTGCGTATTCGAGACGTATCGCCGGTTCTGCGATGACTTTTTCACTGCAGATCCGTTGGGCTCGTCGGACGCCGCCGGCTTCCAGGCGTTTCTGCAGGAATGCGGGTTCCACACGCTGGACGTGTCGCCCTGCGCCGACGGCCGCCTCGCGCATGTGATTCGTTATGTGCTGCGGCTGCCGTATCGCGAGGTGCGGCGCAAGTCCTACGCCGGGGCGATGTTCGACATCGAGGACAGCCTCGACAAGTGGGTGGAAACCGAGATGCTGCGGTTCCGCGAGGGGCGGCCTAACACGGCCGATGCACCGACGCGGTACCTGAAGACGGTGGTCTACCACTACAGTTCGGTGGACCCGGATCACGAGGGCTGCGCGGCCCACGGTTCCGATACCGCCCGTGCCGCCGAGGCAGGCCTCGAGCAGCTGCTGGGTTTCCAGCGCGCGGTCGAGAACAGCTTCTGCTGCGGCGCCTCGATCGACCTGTTGCTGGTTGGTCTGGACACGGACACGGACGCGATTCGTGTGCACGTGCCGAATGGGCAGGGCGAGATCGGACTGGATCGATACGTCGACGCACTCGAGCTGTACGACGCTACCCGCACCATGGGGGCAGCCGCATCGCAGCAGGCGATCGCGGAGAAAGTGAAGTCGGTGGCAGCCGACGTCCAGGAGGGCATGGCCCGGTTCGCGGCCTACCTGCTGGAAAACAACCTGTCACAGATTGAATACGTGCGTCGCTTCTTTGGCGGCCACTACAGCGACATCGGGCATGCCGAACGCTTTATCGGCGCGGGCATCGGGTTCGAGGAAGTGCAGCTGCGCAACCTCACGTACTTCGCCTACCTCGATACGGTCGAAGAGGCGACCCAGCACCTGGATGTCGGTGTGAAGATTTTTTCGAAATTGAACGTGGCGCATGGCCTGCCCATCCCGGTGGTGGTGCGTTACGACTACCACGGCCAGGTGCCGGGCGCCCGCGAGCGGGCCATCGAGCACTGCCGTCGCGTGGCGGATGCGCTCAAGTCGCGCTACGCCGACCTGGCCGAACGCGGGTTGTTGCACACGTTGCAGGTGGTGCGCGACTGCAACGCCGGCGGCCGCATCGAGACGCTCGGCTGTTCGGTGAGTGGTCAGGCCATGTTTGGGCAAGCTACGCAGGAGGCTCACTAGATGAAGATTTGCCAGGTTGAACGCCCCTTGGTGTCGACCAATCGCATCCCGGGCCTGGAACACAAGCATCTGCAGGTGGTCCGCGACGGGAGTTCCAAGGTCGTCGCGGTCGACGCCGTCGGCTGTATCCCCGGGGACTGGGTGATCTGTGTGGGTAGTTCGGCCGCGCGCGAGGCTGCGGGCAGCAAGGAATATCCGAGCGATCTGACGATCGTCGGCATCATCGACCGCTGGCCGCCGGAGGGCGAGGGCGCCTGATGGACATCCTCCAGGTGGAAATGCCCCTGGTGTGCACGCGGCGGGTCGATGGCCTGAAGCATATCAGCCTGCGAATCCTCCGCGATGCCAACGGCAAGCGCGTGGTGGCGGTGGATCCCGTGGGTTGCCGGGAGGGCAACTGGGTGTTCACATCGAGCGGTTCGGCCGCGCGATACGCAGCGGGTGATTTCGGTATCCTCACCGATCTGACGATTGCCGGGATCATCGACAACTGGGAAGCCGACGCCTGAGCGGCGGCAATATGTAAGACGAATTCTTGAAATCAACAAACGAGTCAGCAGGAGACATAAAGATGGCAGACGATAACTACGGCATCGCACTGGGCATGATCGAAACGCGCGGGCTGGTGCCCGCCATCGAAGCGGCCGACGCCATGACCAAGGCCGCCGAAGTGCGCCTTATCGGTCGTGAGTTCGTGGGCGGCGGTTACGTCACCGTGCTGGTCCGCGGCGAAACGGGTGCGGTCAACGCCGCCGTCCGCGCCGGTGCCGATGCCTGCGAACGTGTTGGCGACGGCCTGGTGGCCGCGCACATCATTGCCCGCCCGCACCGCGAGGTCGAGCCGGTTCTTAACAAAAAGTAACGCTCACTGAAAGACTTAAATTCCGACGACGGAGATACGACGATGGCAAGCGAAAACTACGGTATTGCTCTGGGTATGATCGAAACCCGCGGTCTGGTTCCGGCGATTGAAGCCGCTGACGCCATGACCAAGGCCGCTGAAGTGCGCCTGATCGGCCGCGAATTCGTGGGCGGCGGTTACGTCACCGTGCTGGTCCGCGGCGAAACGGGTGCGGTCAACGCCGCCGTCCGCGCCGGTGCCGATGCCTGCGAACGTGTTGGCGACGGCCTGGTGGCCGCGCACATCATTGCCCGCCCGCACCGCGAAGTCGAGCCGGTTCTGCCGGCCGGTGGCCCGGCGGTCGAGTAACGATCGCTCTTAACAACTTTTTCAACAGGAGTTTCAACGATGGCCAATGACAACTATGGTATCGCGCTCGGTATGATCGAGACCCGTGGTCTGGTTCCGGCGATTGAAGCCGCCGACGCCATGACCAAGGCTGCCGAAGTGCGCCTGATCGGCCGTGAATTCGTCGGTGGCGGCTACGTGACCGTGCTGGTCCGTGGCGAAACCGGCGCCGTGAACGCCGCTGTTCGCGCCGGCGCCGACGCCTGCGAACGCGTGGGTGACGGCCTGGTGGCTGCGCACATCATCGCCCGCCCGCATCGCGAAGTGGAGCCTGTGCTCGCTTCCGAGGGCATGGGTCAGGCGCGCAGCTAAGTGGGTGGGGCCGGTCGCTAGATCGGCCCACCGACTGATCCGTCGTCTATGTTGTTTGCCAGCGCCGATCAGCGTGTATTTGGCTACCTCGGGCGGGCTCTGAGTCTGGAGCTCACTGCTGTCCAGCAGTACAGCACCCAGGCGCGACTCGTCGCGACCTGGGGGCTGCCCGAGGCCGCCGAATCCCTGCAAAAGGAGGCGGGCGAGGAGATGGGTCATGTGGACCGGATCATCGGTCGCATGCTGGCCTTGGGCGTGGCACCGAATGCCTCGCAGCTTCGTCCCGTTCGACTGGGCAGGAATCTGCGCGAGTTGTTGCTGGAAAACCATGCGTTCGAGCTCGAGCTCGTGCGCCTGTACGACGACGCCACGCGGCATTGTGCCCGCATGGGTGATCACGATAACCGCGTGTTTTTCGAGACTCTCCTCGAGGAGGAGCGGGCTCACGGCCGAGAGCTGGCCGAGTGGATCGCGCGTCTCGAAACACCACAGCAAAATGCCGCACAACCCGCACCGACGGGACGCGCGACGTTTTAAGCGAGGTTAGCCATGGCCGCAACGGAATGGCAGGAACGTAATCGCCCCGTTAGACTGGAAAAGCGTTACGAGTTTCCGGACTACGACGCGCTCAGGGATTTCCTCGATCGTGCCGCCGAACTCTCGGAACGCGCAGGGCTGTATCCCGACATGGGCTTCGCTCGTGACTACGTGAACGTAACGATTCACGTCGACGAGGGTGCCGAGGCGATCAGCCAGGAACAACGCGAATTCGCCGAACAGCTCGACGCGCTGTTCACGGCGGACAACGAACACAGTAACTGAGGATACCGCCATGCCCGTCATCGCCGTGGTGGGCAACAAGGGTGGTGCGGGTAAGACGACGCTGGCGGTGAATCTCGCCGCTGCACTGGCTCGTCGTGACTCCACCGTGGTGCTCGATGCCGATCCGCAAGGGTCAGCGTTGCAGTGGCGTGCGTTTGCCGATGGCAGAGCCGCCGTGGATGTCCTGTGTGCAACGGCCGGCGTTGAGTCGCTGGTGCGCAACGCGGCCTCACGTCATGCCCACGTCATCATTGATTGTCCCCCTTCCGTACACTCGCCGCAGATGAATGCCGCGCTACGCGTGGCCGATCTCGCACTGATTCCCGTTCTGCCGTCCCCCGTCGATCTGTGGGCGACCGTCCACGTCGAGGAGGCGGTGACACGTGCGCGCGAGTCCAATCCGGATCTGGGTGCGTTAATCGTCATCAACCAGCTCGAGGCACGGACGGTGCTTTCGCGGCTGATGCGCGACGCGGTCTCCGAACTGGAACTCCCGGTCGCGGAGACGGCGATCAAGCGGCGCGCCGTGTTCCGTACCAGCGCGTTGGAAGGCAAAACCGTGATGGACATGGGTCGGCGGGGCGAGCAGGCCATCGCCGAACTCGACCAATTGATAGATGAGGTTCTCAAGTCATGAGCGATACCGATAAGACCCGACAGAAGCTGATGGATACCATTCGCCGCACCAAGGCCGGTGCCAACCCCGCGAGCGAGGAATCGTCTGCCGCAGCGCCCGAGCCTAAAGAGGCTGCGCCGAAACCCGCTGCTGCCAAGTCCCAGGCCAAGCCCAAGAGCAAGCCGAAGGTGGCCCCCAAGCGCAGCGCGGCTTCGAGCAAGAAAAAGGCCGAGCAGCCCACTGCCGATCCCTTCCAGTCCAGCCGTCGCGTCTGGCCGGACTGATCTCCCGACATATTGATTCAAGTCTATTGATATTGTTCGTATAATCGATTTGAAGCAAAGGGTTTGGCCCCGCATACTCGCGTACTGGTCATTCGACAGGTCGACGGTAAGGAAGACAGTATGTCCGCCCTGAGTAACCTGCTCATTCCTGCGGTGCTCTTTTTTGCCCTGGGCTTTATTGCCCGGGTCATCAAGTCGGACCTGCGGTTTCCGCAGGATCTGGCGAAGATGCTGTCGATTTACCTGCTCATTGCGATCGGTCTGCACGGCGGGTACGAACTGGGCAAGGCGGACCTCGGCATGGCGTTCAACGCCGTGCTGTGGGCCGTGATCCTCGGCTTCACTCTACCCCTGATCGGTTATGCGCTGCTGCTGGTGACGCGGCGGGTCGACCGGATGAATGCGGCCGCGATCGCCGCGCATTACGGTTCGGTCAGCGCCGGTACGTTCCTCACCGCGATTGCGTACCTCGACAGCGCCGGGATCGATTACGAAAGCTATCCGGTGATCATGCTGGCGGTGATGGAATCGCCGGCGATCATCGTCGGCCTGTTGCTCGCGGCGTGGTCCCGGCGCCAGCTCGCGGGCACGAATCCAGAGGGCGTCAACGGCGGCTTTGACGAGGACAACGGCGGTGGCCGCTGGAAGGCCCTGGCCCACGAGGCGCTGACCAACGGCAGCGTGGTGCTGTTGCTGGGCTCGATGGTGATCGGAGCGATTTCGACCCCGGGTTCGATGGAGAAGCTCTCGCCCTTCATCGACGATATTTTCATGGGCGTGCTGTGCCTGTTCCTGTTCGAGATGGGGATGGAGGCGGCGCGGCGCATTCGGGAATTCAGAAAAGTGGGGCCGGTGCTCGTGGCTTTCGGCCTGGTGATGCCGCTGATCGGCGGCGCGGTGGGCATTACGGTCGGCCATTGGGTGCTCGGCATGGGCGTCGGTGGTGCTACGCTGGTCGCGGTCCTCGGTGCCAGCGCGTCGTATATCGCGGTACCACCGGCCATGCTTCTGGCGGTTCCCGAAGCGAACCCGTCGTTTTACCTGACGCTGGCCCTCGGCATAACGTTTCCCTTTAACGTGGTGATCGGTATTCCGCTGTATCACCACGTGGCGACTCTGGTGGCCGCCTGATGGAGGACACGATGCATACACTGGCCCCTGAAAAGCTGATCACGATCATCACGACGGATGTGCTCGAGGAGCGCCTGGTCGCCATCGCGCGCAAGCGCGGCGCGAGCGGATACACCATCCAGCGCGCCCGCGGCGGCGGTTCGAGCGGTGAGCAGTCCGGCATGCTCGAGATCGACACCAACATCACGTTTCACATCGTGGTTCCTCCGGACCGCCTTTCGGAGTTCCTCGATGACTTCCAAGTATTGATTCGCAAACGCCATCACCTGACGGTTTTTGTTTCGGACGTTTCCGTTCTGCGCCCGGAAAAATTCGCCGAGCCTCTGGCCTAGACGAAAGAAGGACGTAAGTCATGCAAGCAATCCTCTACACGCTGTTCCCCTTCCTCCGCTGGTTCCCGATGACCGGGTCGACGATCCGCGCCGATCTGATGGCCGGGATTACGGTCGCCCTGGTACTCGTGCCCCAGAGTATGGCCTATGCCCAGCTCGCCGGGCTTCCGGTCGTCTATGGCCTGTATGCGTCCTTCGTACCGGTCATCGTGGCTTCGCTCTGGGGCTCGTCGAGCCAGCTGCACACCGGTCCGGTGGCCATGCTGTCGTTGATGTCGGCCGCGGCGCTCATCCCGTTTGCCAGTCCCGGCAGCGCGACCTTCATCGAGCTCTCCATCATGCTGGCGCTGATGGTCGGTGTGCTGCGCCTGGGCCTGGGGATCTTCCGCCTCGGCAGCATCGTCAACCTCCTGTCGAGCCCGGTCATCGTCGGCTTCACCAACGCCGCTGCGCTCATCATCGGCCTGTCCCAGCTGAGCAAGGTGATCGGTGTTCCGTTCCCGCGTACCGACAACTACCTCGCCGATCTGTGGCGCGTGCTCGAGCAGATTCCCGAGCTGCACTGGCCGACGCTGTTTTTCGCCATCGGTGCATGGCTGCTCATCGCGGGCATCCGCCGCACCATCCCGGCGCTGCCCGGTGTGCTGCTGGCCGTCGTGCTCGCGACCCTGGTGAGCGCCCTGGTCGGCTACGAGAACAAGGTGACCGTGAGCAGTGCCCAGATCCAGGACGCCCAGGCGGTGGCGACCATCGAGGCCTTCGCCGATACCCAGGCACGCATCAGCGACATCACCAACCGGATCGCCGAGCTCAAGCGCGAGGCCGATGCGTTGACCGATGGCGTCGGCATGGAGGGCGTGCGCGAGGCCGCCGAACTGCATGCCCAGAGCGAGGTCCTCGCCAAAGAACTGAGCTTGCTCAAGACGGCCAATACCGAGCGACGCGTGGACCTGCATGCCTTCCACCTGGTGGCCGTTAACGGCGCCGAGACCGCCTATTACCCGGCCAACGAAGCCCCGGCCAACATGGAGGCGGGCGACGAGACCTGGCGCTTTGCCGGGGTGAACGCGGACGGTGTCGTACTCTCCGCCGGCGGCGCAGTGGTTGGGAACATTCCCGAGGGCCTGCCGAGCTTCAGCGTGCCGACCATCCAGTGGGACCTGATCCTCGCCCTGCTGCCGGCCGCGCTGGTGATGGCGCTGATCGGGTTCATGGAGGCGACTTCCATCTCCAAGGCGATCGCGAGTGACACAGGCGAGCGCGTGGACACGAGCAAGGAGCTCGTCGGCCAGGGCCTGGCCAACATCGCCGGTAGCTTCTTCGGCTCCTATACCGTCAGCGGTTCCTTCTCACGCTCGGCGGTGGCCGCACGTACCGGCGCCAAGACCGGCCTGTTCGCCATCATCAGTGCGGCCGCCGTGGTGTTGGTACTGCTGTTCTTCACCGCCTATCTCTATCACCTGCCGCAGGCCGTGCTGGCCGTGATCGTGATGATGGCCGTGTTCAGCCTGATCCGCGTCGCGCCCCTGGTCCATGCATGGAAGGTGGACCGGATCGGTGCCTCGATCGGCGTGATCACCTTCTTCGCAACCCTGCTCATGGCGCCGTCGATTGCCAACGGCATCCTGCTCGGCGTGGTGCTCACCGTGCTGCACTACCTGGTGCGCATCATGAAGCCGCGCTCCGAAATCGTGTCGCGCAAGGAAGACGGTACGCTCGGCGGTATCCGTGCGCACAACCTCAAGCCGATCAGTGACAGTTTCGTGCCGGTGCGCTTCGACGGCTCGCTGTCGTTCATCAACGTGGCCTACTTCGAGGACATGATCCTGGAGGCCAAGAGCGAGTTCCCGGATGCCAAGGCCATTCTCGTCATCGGCAGCGGCATCAACGAGATCGACGCCTCAGGCGAGGAGAAGGTGCGCGAGGTCGCCGAACGATTGCGCGAGTCCGGTGTGACCGTGTACTTCAGCAGTCTCAAGCACCAGGTCATGAAGGTGCTGGAAGCCGCCGGCGTGGTCGAGGAGATTGGTCGCGACAAGTTCTTCTCGGACAAGGAGACCGCCCTCGAAGCCCTGTGCAGCAAGTACGGGACCCGCATGCAGGCGCACGTCGTGGGTGCCAAGCCGACGGCCGGCTGAACGGCTGATCGGGGTATCCGGGCATGGCATATCGTCAGGACAAGGCCCGGCGGGGGTCAGGCAAGGGCGGCGGGGGTTCCGTCGACCAGGGCTATACCCCGCCGGCCGCCATGCCGGACTACCTGATCCGGCACGCCACGTTGCGCCAGTTGCAGGTGTTCGAGGCCATCGTGCGCCTCGGCAGTTTCACCCGGGCAGCCGAGGAACTGTTCCTCACGCAGCCAACGGTCTCGATGCAGATCAAGAAGCTGTCGGATGCCATGGGACTCCCCCTGTTTGAGCACGTCGGCCGTAACGTGCAGCCCACCGAGGCAGGCCTGGTGTTGTACGATGCCTGCCGCCGCATGTTCGAAAACCTCGTCAATCTCGAGATGCAGATTGCCGACCTGCAGGGCATGAAGCGGGGGCGCCTGCGCCTCGGCGTGATCACCACCGCCCAGTACTTCGCACCGGAGATCCTCGGTGAGTTCAGCGCGTTGTATCCGGGGATCGAGGTGGCGCTCAAGGTCTCCAACCGCGACAGCATCATCGAGCGCATGCACGGAAACGAGGACGACCTCTACATCATGGGGCAGACGCCGGAAGGCGAACTCGAGGTCGAGGCTTTTCCCTTTGCACCCAACCCGCTGGTCGTTATCGCGCCGCATAACCATCCGCTGGTCGGCGAGCGGAACATTCCGCTCTCGCGCCTGGCGGACGAGCCCTTCATCCTGCGCGAGCCCGGCTCCGGAATTCGTGATGCGATCCTGCGTTACCTGGACGCCGGAGGCGTGCGCCCCAAGGTGCGCATGGAGCTCGGGAGTAACGAGGCCATCAAGCATGCCGTGGTCGGTGGGCTCGGCCTGTCCGTGCTGTCCCTGCACACCCTGACCTTGGAAGGCACGACCGGCCCGGTCGCCATCCTGGATGTCGAGGGCTTTCCCATTCTCCGCCGCTGGTATCTCGTGTATCCGAAAGGCAAGGAAATCTCCTTGCTGGCGAGCACCTTCCTCGAGTTCGCCAAGGCGAGCGAATCGAAGATCCGCGATCGCCTGATCGCCATGTGGCCCCCACTCGGGAAGCTCGACCTGGACAAGGTTGAGTCGACGGCCAAGCCGCGAAAGAAGGCCGCGCGCTCGAGCAAGAAAGCCCCGTCGCGTTCTTCTTAGTCGAAGAAGGTTCTCACCGCGGCTTCCAGCGTGTCGCGCATATCGGGATCATCGGTCAGTGGGCGCACCAGCGTCATGCTGCAGGCGGTTGCCGGCGCCACTCCCCTGGCGATGAGCTGGCCGGCGTAGACCAGCAGCCTCGTCGAGATGCCCTCGTCCAGGCCATGTCCCTTGAGGTTGCGGGCCCGGTGCGCGATCTGCACCAGTGCAGCGGCGATGTGGCTCTCGATGCCGCTCTCGTTTGCGACCACCTCCGTCTCGATCTCCGCCCCCGGATAGTCGAAGTCCAACGCGGCGAACCGCTGCTTGGTCGACGGCTTCAGATCCTTCATCAGGCTTTGGTAGCCCGGGTTGTAGGAAATGACGAGCTGAAAGTCCGGATGCGCGTGCACGATCTCGCCCTTCTTGTCGAGCGGTAGCGTGCGCCGGTGGTCGGTGAGCGGGTGGATCACGACGGTCGTGTCCTGACGGGCCTCCACCACTTCATCCAGGTAGCAGATCGCCCCAATGCGGGCGGCCGTCGTGAGCGGGCCGTCCTGCCAGACGGTGCCGTGGCTGTCCAGCAGGTACCGGCCGACCAGGTCGGCTGCGGTCATGTCCTCGTTGCAGGCCACGGTGATCAACGGGCGGTCAAGAACGTGGGCCATGTATTCCACGAAGCGGGACTTGCCGCAGCCCGTGGGCCCCTTGAGCATCACCGGCAGGCGCGCGTCGTAGGCGACCCGGTAGAGCTCGACTTCGTTGTCGACCGGATGGTAATACGGCATGTCGCTAATCCGGTACTGTGCAAGCTTCGAATCGTTCATGGACGTGGGTTCCCGTGGATGTCCCCGAAGCCACGCAAGGTTCGTTCCAGTGCCGTCAGACCGCATGCACGGGGGAGACGCAGCGCACCCATGCACCGTCGTGGGGCGGCCCTCTCCTTCTCCGGCCGTTCGTGCACAAACCGGTGCACGATGTCCGATCACCGTACCCCGGGGCTTATATTCGCGGCCACGCCCTTTTATAGTGGGGCCTGAACCCTGTCGTTCCACCCGTCGGAACCCGTGCGATGACCTGGACGATGCCCAAAGACTCTGCGTGGCTCGAACGCGAGAGCAAGTCTTCGCTGCGGCGCCTGCTGCCCCGCATCGAGGCCCGCTTCAAGGACCAGACCGAGGCCGGCGAATGGGAGGCCTACGTGGGCCGCCTGACGCGCCACTTCCCGCGTCTGTTCAGTCGCCTGCATGCCCTGTATGGCGGCGATTACGACTTCTTCTTCCACCTGGAAAGCATTCTCGTCTCGGCCACTGAGATGTGGCTCCAGCGCCCGGGCGAACTCAAGGCGCTGGACGCGATGCGCGAGGTCGACCCGCGCTGGTATCAATCGAGCCGCATGGTCGGCGCCATGTGTTACGTCGATCTGTTCGCGGGCGACCTGGCGAACCTGCGCAAGCACATTTCCTATTTCACCGAGCTCGGTATCACGTACCTGCACCTGATGCCGGTGTTCAAGACGCCCAAGGGCGATAACGACGGTGGCTATGCCGTGAGCAGCTATCGCGAGGTCAATCCCGAGCTTGGCAGCATGGAGGACCTGGCGAGCCTCGCCACCGAGTTGCGCCATCACGGTATCTCGCTGGTGCTCGACTTCATCTTCAATCACACGTCCGACGAGCACGATTGGGCTCAGCGTGCGCTGGCCGGTGAGGAGGATTACCAGGCCTACTACCGGATGTTTCCCGACCGGGAGATGCCCGATGCCTACGAGCGCAGCATGGGGGAGATATTTCCGGAGGATCACCCGGGATCCTTTACCTACGTCAACCGCATCAAGAAGTGGGTCTGGACGACCTTCAACACCTTCCAGTGGGACCTCAACTACGAGAACCCCGAGGTGTTCAACCGGATGCTGGAAGAGATGCTGTTTCTGGCCAACCAGGGCGTGGAGATCCTGCGCCTGGATGCGGTCGCGTTCCTGTGGAAGCGATTGGGTACCGACTGCCAGAACCTGCCCGAAGCGCACTGGTTGATCCAGGCGTTCAACGCCATCGTCAACATCGCGGCCCCGGCCGTGGTGTTCAAGTCAGAAGCCATCGTGCACCCCGACGAAGTCACCAAGTACGTGAGCCTGGAGGAGTGCCCGCTCTCCTACAACCCCGAGTTCATGGCCCTGCTGTGGGACGCGCTGGCCACGCGCGACGTACGCGTGCTCAACCATTCCATGCGCCGACGGTTCGCGCTGCCGGATGGCTGCGCCTGGGTCAACTACGTGCGTTGCCACGACGATATTGGCTGGGCCTTTTCCAACAGCGACGTGGAAGCAATCGGTTTTCATCCAGACGAACACCGCCGCTTCCTGACGAGCTTTTATACCGGGCGCTACGAGGGCAGTTTCGCGCGCGGTGCACCGTTCCAGGAAAACCCGGATACCGGGGACGCGCGAGTCTCCGGGACCGCGGCGTCGCTCTGCGGCCTGGAGAAGGCGGTGGAGGAAGAAGCCGCCGCCGAAGTCGACCTGGCGGTGCGCCGCATACTGCTGCTGCACGGGGTCATCGTCACCATGGGGGGAATTCCCCTGATCTATCTCGGCGACGAGATCGGTATGCTCAACGACTACGACTACGACAAGGATCTGGGCAAGGTCGGAGACTCACGCTGGCTGCACCGGGCGGCCTTCGACTGGGCGCGCGCGTCGCAGCGCGGTGACTCGCGTACGCCGGTCGGGCAGATCTACCAGGGTATTCTGCGCCTGAACCAGCTGCGCCAGCAGAACCCGTCCTTCATGCGCGCCGAGACGGACATCGCCGACACCGGCAACCCGCACGTGTTCGGTTTCTTCCGTACCCACGACCAGCACAGCGTGTTCGTGCTGGCGAACTTCAGCGAGGAGGAACAGCGGCTGGAGGCCCGTCGCCTGCGGCAGATGGGCCTGCGCAAGACCATGATTGACCTGTTCGCCGGGCGCACCATCACTGCCACCCAGGAACTGGTGATGCAGCCCTACCAGTTCATGGTGCTCTCACGCGCGATGTGAGTGCGCTCAGTCCTCGAGCGCGAGATGGCGCTCGAGGATGTGCTGGAAGTCCCGAATACGGTTGACGTAGCGCACCGGCTCGGTGCCCCGCGCATACCCGTAGCGCAGCGTCTTGTAATACTCCTTGCGCGACAGCAGCGGCAGTACCTCCTTCATGTCGATCAGGCTGTTGGGGTCCTTGCCGAGCCGGCGCGCGAGCGAGCGCGCGTCATAGAGGTGCCCCATGCCCACGTTGTAGGCCATGAGCGCAAACCAGATGCGGTCGCGCTCGGGGATCTCGTCGGGCAGGCGCTTCATCAGGTTGGCCAGGTACGTGGCGCCCCCCTCGATGCTCTGCTCGGGATCGAGTCGGTCGTCCACACCCACTTCCCCCGCCGTCGTGAGCGTGAGCATCATCATGCCCCGCACCCCGGTGGGGCTCTTGGCCCTGGGCTCCCAGTGCGATTCCTGGTAGGCCTGTGCGGCGAGGATGGTCCAGGGGAGCCCATGGGTTTCCGCCGCCTCTTCGAAGAGGCGGCGGTATTCCGGAAGCCGTGAATCCAGCCTCCGTTTGTAGGCCCGCAGATCGACGTAGTCGAAGGTGTCGATATGCCCGTAGCTCCGGTGATAGATCTGCGCGAGCGTGCCGTCGGCCTCGATCTCCGCGAACCAGTCCTCGAGATACGCGCCCAGTGGCTCGCTGCGCTCCGGCAGCACCCAGGCCAGGGCCTGTTCCTCGGAGACGGCGAAAGGCACCACCAGCTCCGGCAAATAGCGGCGGTTGAGCTGCACGATGTTGGAGTCGGCGATGGTGCAGTCGAGCTCGCGGTCCGCCACGCGCTGGAAGATTTCCTCGGTGGACAGGCGGTTGGTGACCGTCCAGTCCAGGGTGGGATGCGCCTCCTTGAGCTGATCGAGGCGTTCCACGTAGCTGCTTTCCCCGATCACCATCAACGAGGCCTGCGGCAGCTCGCCGACGTCGTCGGGCACGAATCCCTTGCGGTGGCAGACCACCTGTTGCTGGATGCGCTGGTAGCTGGGGCCGAAGCTGTAGCGTGCCTCGCGCTGAGGCGTGCGGGTGAGGCCGGCGGCGGCGAGGTGGCCTTCGCCACGCTCGACGGCCGCGAACACGTCCTCGACGCTGTCGAAATACCGGTAGCGCACGATGACGCCCAGCGACTCGGCCAGCTTTCCGGTGAGCAGGAACTCCATGCCGCCGAGGCCGTCCCGGTCCTGGAACACGGTGGTCGGGGCGTTACGGGTGATGACCACCAGTTCGCCCCCGGCGCGAATCGTCTCGGGGGAGATTTCGACGGGCGGTCGCTTCTCGACCGCGCCGGTCGTGTCGCCATCGGTCTGCTCCGTGCAGCCGCCCAGCAGGCCGAGCATCAGCAGCAGGGCGAAAGGTATCGAAAACCGGCGTTTCGCGTGGCGTGCGGTGTGGATTACGGCGTGACGCATGGGTGACCCTCGAAAGCGCTCTACATGGCGCAACCTTAACAAACTATAGTTAAGGACCCTATTCAGATGCGAGCGGAGGCGGGCTGCCGATGAAGTGGAGTATTTACGGGGCATGGGCCGTCCTCCTGGTCGGCAGCATGTCCGGCTGTGCGAGTGGGGCGGCCGGCCCGCAACCGTCGGTCGACGTGGTGTGCACTGAACCGCGGCCGACGGTCTGCACCCGGGATTACCGGCCGATGTGCGCGGTCCACGGGGACGGCTCCGAATCCACCGCGGCCAACGGCTGCGAGGCCTGTGCGGACCCCTCTGTCCTCGGCTACAGAAACGGCGCCTGCGAGTAGTCGCTGCGATTGAGTTGGCGACAGGGCCGTGTCAGTCTAGGTGGTAAAGCGATGGGGGCTGACGAGGCTACGAGATGGACGCCTGGCAATCACATTTCATGCAGTGGCTCGAGACCTACGGCTGGCCGCTCCTGCAGTCGGCGCTGGTGCTGTTGGTCGCAGGCGTCGTTTACGGCCTGCTTGCACGCAGTGTGCGCAAGCTCGTCGCGGCGGGGTATATCGACGACCAGCTGAAGGCGGTGGTGACCGCCGTGGCCAAGGCACTGCTCGGCATCATCGCATTGTTGCTGGTGCTGGGATTTTTCGGCGTGTCGGTGGCCAGCTTCTGGGCTGCGCTCTCGGGCGTGCTCGTGCTGGTCGCGCTGGGATTCGTAGCCGTATGGAGCATTTTGAGCAACGTCATGAGTTCCATTCTGCTCGTTGTGTTTGCGCCGTTTCGCATCGGAGACCGTATCGAGATCCAGGACCCGAATTCCGAGGTACGCGAGGGCGGGCGCGTGGTTGGGATCAACCTGATGTTTACCACCCTGATCGATGACGAGATGCCGGCCGAGGGCGAGGCTGCACGGGAAGTGGTCGTGCGCGTGCCCAACAACATCTTCTTCCAGAAGTACGTCCGCTGCCTGCCCGGCAGCACGCGCAATACCCGTTCACTCCGCCAGCATCTCGCCAACCAGCACGAAGCCCGCAAGTAGCCGCGTGCTAAAGGCCTCATGAATCCGGCCGATACCCCGGGCAGAGGTATCGAAATCATGCGTGCACCCTTAATCATCTTTCTGCTGGTCGGGTTGCTCCTCCCGGCGTCTCCGGCATTGGCGCTTCAGCGCTACGAGGCCCACTACGAGCAGTCCGACTGGACCGTGACCCAGAGTGCTTCACGGTGCGAGGCCCGGCACAGGGTGCCGCGCTTCGGCGAGGTGGCTTTCGTGCAGACGGCCGGTAGCGGGCTCGCCTTCCGGGTGGAGGCCTATCATCGGCCCCCGGAAACCCAGGCCGTGGAGGTGCGCACGGAGGTCCCGGAATGGCGTGGCGGCAACGAGGCCGAGCAACTCGGGGCTCTGCCCATGGAACCGCAGGCGCCGACCGTTTTCGTATCACAGGGCGCGGCGCTGATGCTGTTGCTCGAACTCGAGGCCGGCCGAATGCCGGTGCTGGCCTACCGCGACTGGACCCGGCCCGAACGCAGTATCGAGGTGGCCGTCTCCCCCATTCGTTTCCTGCCCGCGGTCGCCTCGTTTCGCGAGTGTCTGGCCGAGCTTCCCCCGCCGCCCATTACCGTCGCGAAGGTGACGCCCGAAGAGGAGGCGGCCACACCGTCGAGCGGTGCCACCGACGCGGGCGCCGCGATCGATCCGGACGCAGCGGCCGCGGAACGCCGACGTCAGCTCAAGTACCGCATTCTCAGTGGCGGCCCGCGTGACGAGGTGCGCATCCTGCTGCCGGAAGAGGCGGGCGGGGAAGGGGGTGTCTCACCCGCATCGGTGGAATCTTCGGTGAGCGAGCCGGTGCCTGTCCCCGCCGAATAGGCGCAAGCGCGCCTCATTTCCCGTATAATTCGCAGCTTTCAGCCCCGCGCCGCGCGCGGGCTTTTCTGTATTTATCGCATCACGGGGAAACGCCATGGCGCAGTCTTCGATCAACAAGGTGGTGCTCGCCTACTCGGGCGGGCTGGATACATCGGTCATCCTGAAGTGGCTGCAGGAGACTTACGACTGCGAGGTCGTGACCTTCACTGCCGACATCGGGCAGGGCGAAGAGGTCGAGCCCGCGCGCGCCAAGGCGGAGGCCATGGGGGTCAAGGAGATCTACATCGAGGACCTGCGCGAGGAGTTCGTGCGCGACTACGTGTTCCCGATGTTCCGCGCCAACACGGTCTACGAGGGCGAGTACCTGCTCGGCACCTCCATCGCCCGCCCGCTGATCGCCAAGCGCCTGGTGGAGATCGCCAACGAGACCGGCGGCGATGCCATCTCCCACGGGGCCACCGGCAAGGGCAATGACCAGGTGCGTTTCGAACTCGGCGCCTACGCGCTCAAGCCCGGCATCCAGGTCATTGCCCCCTGGCGTGAATGGGATCTCACCTCCCGCGAGAAGCTGCTGGCCTATGCCGAGCAACACCAGATCCCGATCGAGCAGAAGCGCGGCAAGAAGTCCCCGTATTCCATGGACGCCAACCTGCTCCACATCTCCTACGAGGGCGGCATCCTGGAAGACCCCTGGGCCGAGCCCGAGGAGGACATGTGGCGCTGGAGCGTCTCGCCCGAGAATGCGCCGGACGAGCCGACCTACCTCGAGCTGACCTTCGAGCAGGGCGACGTCGTGGCCATCAACGGCGAGGCCATGAGCCCGGCCACGGTGCTCGAGACCCTGAATAGGGTCGGCGGCGCCAACGGCATCGGCCGCCTGGACATCGTCGAGAACCGCTACGTGGGCATGAAGTCGCGCGGCTGCTACGAGACTCCCGGCGGCACCATCCTGCTGCCGGCGCATCGGGCCATCGAGTCCATCACGCTCGACCGCGAGGTGGCGCACCTCAAGGATGAACTCATGCCCCGTTATGCCAGTCTCATCTACAACGGTTACTGGTGGAGTCCGGAGCGCGAGATGATGCAGGCCATGATCGACGCCTCGCAGGAACACGTGAACGGCGTGGTGCGGGTGAAGCTTTACAAGGGCAACGTCACCGTGGTGGGTCGCAAGTCGGAGAGCGACAGCCTGTTCGACGAGAGCATCGCCACCTTCGAGGACGATGCTGGCGCCTACAACCAGAAGGATGCGGAGGGCTTCATCAAGCTGAACGCCCTGCGCATGCGCATCGCGGCGAATCGTCGCGGCTGACTGGGAAAAGAAGGAGCCTTCCGGGTGGCATTGGCGGGCATGATCCGGTCGGTGGGTATCGGCCTGGCCGCGCTCGCGGTGACCGGTTGTGCCACGGTGCGCAGCCCGGACCCGCGCGATCCCTGGGAGTCATACAACCGCGCGATGTTCGAGTTCAACGACGCGGTCGATCGTGGTGTGTTCAAGCCGGTGGCCAAGGGCTATCGCTTCATCACGCCCAAGGCGGTCGACCGCAGCGTGACGAACTTCTTCGCCAATCTCGACGAGATTCCCACGGCGGCGAACAATGCCCTGCAGGGCAAGTTCACCAAGTCCGCGCAGGACGTCACCCGGTTCGTCTACAACACCACGTTCGGGGTGGCCGGTCTGTTCGACGTGGCCTCGCACATGGGCTTGCCGAAAAACGAGGAAGACTTCGGCCAGACCCTGGGGGTGTGGGGCGTGGAGCCCGGCCCCTACTTCGTGATGCCCATACTCGGGCCGAGCACCGTGCGTGACACCAGTGGTCGCCTGGTCGACTTCTGGGTCAAGCCGTCGCGCCAGATCGAGGACAACAACACGCGCTACGCCATGTACGCCCTGGAACTCACGGACACCCGTGCCGACCTGCTGGACGTGGAAGAGCTCGTGAGCGAGGTGGCCTTCGACCGCTACGTCGCGTTCCGCAACGCCTATCTCGAGCGGCGTGAGTTCCTGGTCTACGACGGCCGGCCCCCGCAGTCCGAGCAGGACGACCTGCTCAAAGAACTCGAGATGCTCGAGTCCCAGCCCTGAGCCGTGCTGGCAGGGGCCCCGGTGATAGCATGCTATCCTCGGGCTTTTGCCACACCGCTGGTTTCCATGTACGCGACCTTCAAACCACTGTTCGAGCTGTGCATCATGGCCCGCGGGCCCCAGGACCTGCCGGCCTCACCGGCCCTGCTGCTTGTGGCAGCCCTGGGCTATTTCGCGGTGGGTGTGGCCATGGGTTGGCCGGTGTATGCGCCCGGCGTCGCGGTGGCCGCTGCCGGTTTCGATCTGCTCCTATTGTTCGGGGTGACTGCAGGACTGCTGACCTGGCGCGGTCACGCCGCCCGCTGGCAGCAGACGGCCACGGCACTTGCCGGCAGCGGTTTCCTCATGGGGCTGGTGGCGCTGCCCATCGTCTTCAGCATCTACCGGGCCATACTCACCGGCTCGGATGCCAGTTTCGCGGTGTTGATCTACTGGGTCCTGGTCGGCTGGATCATCGCTATCTACGGGCATGTCTTCACCCATGCCCTGTCGTTGCGCTCGCGCTGGGCGGGCGTCGGTATCGCGCTGGCGTATTTCGTACTGAGCTGGATCTCGGTCCAGCTCGTGTTCCCGCAGGGGCAGCTCTGATGCACATCCATATCCTCGGTATCTGCGGCACCTTCATGGGTGGCATCGCCGCGCTCGCCAAGGCCGCGGGTCACACGGTCACGGGTTCGGATGCCAACGTCTACCCGCCCATGTCCACCCAGCTCGAGTCGCTGGGTATCGAGGTCTTCGAGGGCTACGACCCTGCGCATCTCGACCCGGTGCCCGACTGCGTGGTCATCGGCAACGTCATGTCGCGCGGCAACCCGGCCGTGGAGCACGTGCTCAACCGGCGCATTCGCTACACCTCGGGCCCGCAGTGGCTGTTCGAGCACGTCCTGCGCGACCGCTGGGTCCTCGGCGTGGCCGGCACCCACGGCAAGACGACCACGTCGAGCCTGCTGGCCTGGATCCTCGAGTCCACGGGGCTGGCGCCGGGTTTCCTGATCGGCGGCGTGCCGGAGAATTTCGGGGTGTCCGCGCGCCTGGGCAACGGGCCGTTCTTCGTGGTCGAGGCGGACGAGTACGACACGGCCTTTTTCGACAAGCGCTCCAAGTTCGTTCACTACCACCCGCGCACGCTGATCCTGAACAACCTCGAGTTCGATCATGCGGATATCTTCGACGATCTGGAGGCGATCCAGCGCCAGTTTCACCACCTGGTGCGCACGGTGCCCGGTCAGGGCCTGATCGTCAGCAACGGCACCGACGCCAACCTCGAGGCGACCCTGGCCCGCGGCTGCTGGAGCGAACTCGAACACTTCGGCGGGGCGCAGGGGCAGTGGCAGGCGCGCCTACTGGCGCCCGACGGCTCCCGGTTCGAGGTGCTGCGCGAGGGGCACATGATGGGGGAGGTCGCCTGGGAGCTGATCGGCGAGCACAACGTGATGAACGGTCTGGCCGCGATCGCGGCGGCCCGCCATGCCGGGGTGCCAGCCCAGCAGGCCGTCGCCGCCCTGGGCGGTTTCGCCGGTATCAAGCGCCGCATGCAGTTGCGGGCCGAGGTGGATGGCGTCCGTGTGTACGACGATTTTGCCCATCACCCGACGGCGATCCGCACCACCATCGCCGGGCTGCGTGCGCGGGTGGGCGACGAGCGCATCATCGCCGTCCTCGAGCCGCGTTCCAACACCATGCGCATGGGGGTACACCAGGGCGCGCTGGCGGATTCCCTGGCCGAGGCCGACCGGGTCTTGCTCTACCAGCCACCGGATCTCGGCTGGTCCCTCGAGCCGGTGGCCGCCAGCCTGGGCGAGGCGGCCAGCGTCCACCAGGGCACCGAGGACATCGTGCGGGCGCTGCTGGAGATGGTGCGGCCGGGGGATCACGTGCTCATCCTGAGCAACGGCAGCTTCAACGGTTTGCATGACGCGTTCATCATGCATTTGGACGGTCGGTAGGGTATGCTGAGCCTGATCACAGGGCGAACGACTCCATGCTAGAACTGCAGCCGCGAACCGAGCCGGATCAGATCGGCAAGTACATCATCAAGCGCCGCATCGGACGGGGCAGTATGGGTGTCGTGTATGAGGGCTACGATCCCTTCGTGCAGCGCCCCGTCGCCATCAAGGTCGCCAGCCCGGAGGCCAGTGACCCGGCCACCAAGCGCCGTTTCCAGCGTTCCTTCTTCATCGAGGCCCATGCGGCCGGTAACCTTCAGCACCCCAACATCGTCTCCGTGTTCGATGCCGGTATCGACGGCATGCAGAACTACATCGTCATGGAGCTGGTGCAGGGCAAGACCTTGCAGCCGTTTACCCGGGGCGACGAGGCGCTGGACGTGGACAAGGCGGTGGACGTGATCTTCAAGTGCTGCAAGGCGCTGGATTACGCCCATCGGCAGGGCGTGGTGCACCGCGATATCAAGCCCAGCAACATCATGCTCACCGACGACGGCACGGTGAAGATCATGGATTTCGGCATCGCCCAGCTCGAGCAGCTGGACGAGACCCAGCCGGTGGGGCTGATCGGCTCGCCGAATTACATGTCTCCGGAGCAGGTCAAGGACGAGCCGGTCGGACCGCAGAGTGACATCTATTCCCTGGGCGTGGTGATGTTCAGCCTGCTGACCAAGCGCCTGCCGTTCGAGGCGGAGACCTACCACTCGCTCGTGTACCAGATCGTCCACCACCCGGCCCCGTCCATCCTGGACTATCGCCCGGACCTGCCTGACTCGCTCGCCGCCGTCGTGGCCAGGGCCCTGTCCAAGGACCCGAAGGAACGCTACGAGAACGGGCTGGAATTCGCCGCGGCGCTGAGCCGCCTGTTCGACCAGCTGCGCCTGGCGGGCCGCCAGATCGAGAACATCGAGCGCCGCGACATGCTGGCCCAGCTCGATTTCTTCCGCGACTTCACCATCGACGAGATCCAGGAGGTGATGTATGCCGCCACCTGGGTGCAGTTTGAGAAGGGCGACACCATCATCAACGAGGGCGACATCGACGATACCTTCTACATCATCGTCAACGGATCGGCGGTGGTGGAGAAGGGTGGGCGTCCTATCGGCTGGCTGAACGCCGGCGACTGCTTCGGCGAGATCGGCTTCATCACCCACCAGCGCCGCACCGCGACCATCATCGCCGAGACGCCGGTCACTCTCATGAAGATCAATGCCACGCTCATCGGGCAGGCCTCGGAGCACTGCCAGCTGCGCTACTACAAGTCCTTTACCGAGACGCTCATCAAGCGCCTGTCCGAAACCAACAAGCTGTTGGCCAAGGAAAACGGGCTCAGCTGAGGTCCTTTCATGTCGCACCCCCGTTGCAACAGCGTGGCGCTTGCCATCACCGGTGCCTCCGGCGCGCCTTATGGTCTGCGCCTGCTCGAGTGCCTGATCAAGGACGGCGTCGAGGTGCACCTGATGCTGTCGAAGCCGGGGCAGCTGGTGATCGGCATGGAGACGGACGTGAAGCTGCCGGGACGCCCCGCGCAGATGAGACGCTTCCTGGCCGAACGCTACGGGGCGGCCGAGGGCCAGCTGCATCTCTACGACCGCGAGCAGTGGACGGCCCCGGTGGCCAGCGGCTCGGCGGTGCCGGATGCCATGGTCGTGTGTCCCTGCACCACGGCGACGCTCTCGGCGGTGGCCACCGGTGCGAGCCGCTCGCTCATCGAGCGGGCCGCCGACGTGGTGCTCAAGGAGCGCCGTCGTCTGATCATGGTGGTGCGGGAGACGCCGCTCTCCGAGATCCACCTGGAGAACATGCTCAAGCTCGCGCGCATGGGGGCGGTGATGATGCCCGCCAATCCCGGCTTCTATCACCAGCCGCAGTCCATCGGCGACCTGGTGGATTTCATGGTGGCCCGCGTGCTCGACCACCTCGGGCTGGAACAGCAGTTGATGCCGCGCTGGGGCAGCGAGGAGCCCGGGGATGAGTGAACCCTTCACCCGCATGCCGCTGTTCCCGCTGCACACCGTCCTGTTTCCGGAGGGCCTGCTGCCGCTGCGTATCTTCGAGGCGCGTTACATCGACATGGTGCGCGAGGCGCTGCGCAACAACAGCCCCTTCGGCATCTGCCACATCCGCGAGGGGGACGAGATCGGCGGTCAGGCCGAGATCTACCCGGTCGGCACCAGTGCGCGCATCGTGGACTGGTCGCAGACCCCGGACGGGCTGCTCGGCATCACCGTGCGCGGCGAGCGCAAGTTTCGCGTGCTCGACAGCGCCCAGGAGGACAACGGGCTGCTCGTCGGCCAGGTGGACTGGCTGCCCGAGGAGCCCGATACCCCGTTGCCGCCCGAATTTGATTCGCTGGGGCAATTGTGTCAGCGTATTCTGAATGAGATCGGCGGGCCCTATGCCGAGGCCCCCCAGCACTGCGAGCGCGCCGGCTGGGTGGGCGCGCGACTGGCCGAGCTACTGCCGCTGCCGCACGAGATCAAGCAGGCGCTGCTTGAAATGGACGACCCGCTCGCGCGCCTTTTCCAACTGCGCGACGCGATGCTCGAGGCCCATCTGGCCTGAGGCTGTGTCCCGCACGTCACGCCCCTCTATCCACTGACCAGATTCCAGGAGACTGTTTTGGCAACTCTCAATCTTACGGCCGAAAACTTCGAATCCACCATCACCGGCAACGATATCGTCATCGTCGATTTCTGGGCGCCGTGGTGCGGCCCCTGCCGTGCCTTCGCCCCGATCTACGAGTCCACCTCGGAAAAGCACACCGATGTGGTCTTCGCCAAGATCAACACGGAAGAAGAACAGGCCCTGGCTGCCCACTTCCAGATCCGTTCCATTCCCACGCTGATGATCTTCCGCGAGCAGGTCATTCTCTTCGCTCAGCCGGGCATGCTGTCCGAGGGCCAGTTCGAGGAGGTCATCCAGAAGGTCCGCGAGGTCGACATGGAGAAAGTTCATGCCGAGGTGAGAAAGCAGCAGGAAGACATGGAACAGGGTTCAAATCAGGGGTAATTCCCCCGCCATTGCGATTGTGAAACCCAGGATTGCCGCCTATTCTTAATCCGGTGGGTCTGCTCCGGGACGAGGGCCCGGGGCGAATGGATCCGCCCAGGTACCACCAAGGCAGTCAAGGAGTCACATGCAATGCGCAATGGAACGGTAAAGTGGTTCGACAACAAGAAAGGCTACGGCTTCATCTCTCCGGAAGACGGCACGCAGGATGTATTCGTGCATTTTTCCAGCATCCAGATGGACGGCTACAAGACCCTGAACGAGGGGCAGACTGTCTCTTTCGAGTCCGAGATGGGGCAGAAGGGGCCACAGGCGGTCACGGTCATGGCCGCCACCTGATGTTGTATTCGTATTATTGAATAGCACGTACGAAAGCCCCGCGGTCGCGGGGCTTTTTCATGGCAAACGCGGGGGCGGGTTCCGGGAGGGGCGATGGTCGGTGTGATTACCCAGATGGCGGCGCTGATCGTCTGTGGGGTGCTGTGGCGGGCGATCCAGCCCGGAGGCCTGGATGCAGACACCACCCGCAAGGTGCTGACCACGGTTGTCTATTACCTGCTGCTGCCCGCGCTGGTGCTCGTGGTCCTGTGGCGGGCCCCGCTCGGCGTCAGTTCGCTCAAGATCTCCTTTCTCGCCACCTGCGGCGTACTGCTCGGGCTGACACTGACCTGGTTCTTCTGCCGGGTGTGCCGACACAGTTCGGCCGTGATCGGGGCCATGGTGCTCGCCGCGGCCTTCCCCAACGCCACCTACCTCGGCCTACCGGTCCTGGAAAACCTGTTCGGCGAGACCGGTCGCAGCATCGCCATCCAGTACGACCTCTTTGCCTGCACACCCCTGTTGCTCACTGTTGGCGTGCTGGTGGCACAGCGCTTCGGTTCGCGTCATGCCGCCCAGCCGCGCCCGCTGATGGAACTGCTCAAGGTCCCGCCGCTGTGGGCGGCGGTGGTGGCCGTAATCCTCAACCAGGCCGAGGTGCCGCTCAACGCCTGGCTCGCCGGCTGGCTGGAAATGCTGGCCGCCGGGGTGGTGCCGCTGATGCTGTTCTCACTGGGGCTCAGTCTGCGCTGGGATACCTGGCGCGTACGTTACATCCCGCCGCTGATCCCGGTGGTGGTGGTGCAGTTGATGCTGGCGCCGTTGCTGGTCTGGGGGCTGGGCTCGACCCTGGGTCTGAGTGGCACGCTCCTTACCGGCGTGGTGCTGGAGGCGGCCATGCCCAGCATGGTGCTCGGTCTTGTCTTCTGTGACCGGTATGGCCTGGATACGGCCCTGTATGCGGCCGCAGTCACGCTCACCACGGCACTGAGCCTCATTACGCTCCCGCTCTGGTTCGGTTGGGTCGGCTGAACGGCCCCCGGTTGATATCCGATGTGGGTCGCGTTAGGTTAAAAATCAAACACTAACGCGTCACCCGTCTTTTACATGCACCCATCGCCATGGCGCCGGTGCATTTCGCGACGACGCGGGGACACCCGCGATTCAGATCGAGGCCGCCGCTTCGGCTTGCGGCTTTTGCATTCCAGGCGCCCGGCCCGTCATGTTCGGCAGGGCAGCGCCTGATCGGTCGGCAGTTCGAATGACATCCTGTCCGGGCGGGCCCGGGCGGCACGATGACATCAAACGGCATCCACAGTCGGTTCTCCGCCGGCCGGGTGTCCTTCGTGAATGCAACGACTCGGGGGAAAACCATGAAGAACAAGACGTTGAAAGCCGCCATCCTTTCCACCCTGGGCGTCTCTCTGGCCGCGACCGCACCGGCTTCCCTGGCTGCGGAGGACGAGGGGATCGATTTTGGCGGTGCCGTGCGCTTCCAGTATTCCTACGAGGATTACGACGAGGGCAACGAGAATCGGGGCGGCGACATCGACCTCGACACCTTCCGCCTCAATGTCGACGGGACGGTGGGGGACGTCATCCTCTCGGGCGAATGGCGCTACTACCAGTACATGGAAGTCATACATCATGCCTGGGTCGGTTACGACTTCAACGAAAACTGGCAGGGACAGGCGGGCATTACCAAGGTGCCGTTCGGCAACATGCCGTACAACTCGCACAGCTTCTTCTTCTCGAGCAACTACTACCTGGGCCTCGAGGACGACTACGATGCGGGACTCAAGGCCCTGTTCGAGAAGGGGCCGTGGGATGTACAGTTCGCGTTCTTCAAGAACGACGAACTCGGCGGCGTCGACGGGTACGTGTCCGACCGTTCTGACCGCTACTCGTATGACGTGGTCGCCGAACGCGATCCCGCTGACGGCACTTTCGATGACCCGTCGGATCCGGGCCATGCCGGAAGCGAGGTCGGCGAGACCAACACCTTCGTTGCGCGCGTCGCTCACACGCTGACCCACTCCGATACCGCGTCCACTGAGATCGGGTTCTCTACCCTCTACGGCGCACTGCACGATGACGTGGATGATGTCGGCGATTACAACGCCGCGGCCATTCACCTGAACGGTACCTACGGACCGTGGAATATTCAGCTGCAGGCGACGCAGTACGAGTACGACATGGACTCGGGGGCCGAGCGCATGGCGGTCGGGGCCTATGCCTTCTACGACACGATTGCGGCCGAGGCCACGACGTATACGGCCAACGTTGCCTACAGCATGCCGGTGAGCTGGGGGCCGGTCACCAACCTCACGTTCTACAACGACTACAGCCTGGTGACCGACAAGTCCGCGGACCTCGCGGACACCACGATGAACGTCACCGGTATGGCCGTGTCCGCCGGCGGCGTCTATGCGTATTTCGACTATATCGTGGCCGAGAACCAGCCCTTCATCGGCGGCACCATGGATTCCACCGGCAGCGAAAGTGCGAATCGTTTCAACATCAACGTCGGCTACTACTTCTGATGACGTGAACGCGCAGCGCCGCCGTGGAGCCGGCGCGGCCGACAGGCGAGGCGCAAACTCCTATAATGAGGGCCCTGCACTGCAGGGCTCTTTCTCGTCACGCGTCATCAGCGAAAAGGAAATCGTCATGCGTTACCTGTTCGGCGTGTTGTGTCTGCTGGGCTCTCTGTCGTCAAGTGCTGCCGAGGTTGGAGGCGTGACGTTCCCCGATCGCGTCGAACTGGGCGAGGGTGAGACGCTGGTGCTCAACGGCGCCGGCATGCGCAAGAAATTCTTCGTCTCGGTGTATGCAGCCGGCCTCTACCTGCCCGAGGCCACGTCCGATGCGCAGGCAGTGATCGCTGGCGACGAGCCTCGCCAGATCGTGATGCACTTCGTGTACGACGGAGTCTCACGTGAAAAGATCACCGGCGGCTGGACTGAAGGCTTCCGCGCCAACCTGGACGGGCCCGGTTTTTCGGCCGTCGAGGCGGACCTCAACGCCTTCAACGACCTGTTCGAGGACGCACGGGAGGACGACGTCTATGTCCTGACCTACCGTCCGGGGCAGGGTACCGAGGTGCGCCTCAATGGCGAGACGCGCGGGCAGGTTGGGGGGCAGGCCTTCATCCGTGCCCTGTTGTCGGTCTGGCTGGGCGGGCAGCCCGCCGACCCGTCGCTCAAGCGGGCCCTGCTCGGTCGCTGATCGAACCCTTTCAACGTCCGCCATACGGTGACCCCGTGTCCATTCGACGTGTTGTTTTGGAGGCTTGATGCTCACTACGGTTGCGCCCCTGTCATCGCTGTTTGCCGGTGTGGCGATCCTGCTCACCGGGATGGGCCTGATGGGGACGGTCCTCGCCGTGCGCGCGGGGGTCGAACACTTCTCGGACGGTGTCACCGGTATCGTGATGGCCGCCTACTTCGTCGGCTTTTCGGTCGGGGCCTTCATCTGTCCGCCGATCATCCGCAGGGTTGGCCATATTCGGGCGTTCGCCGCCATGGCGTCCATCGCCTCCACCACCGCGATCCTGCATGCCATGGTCGTGGACCCGTTCGTCTGGGGCCTGCTTCGCCTGATCACCGGGGCCTGCCTGCTCGGGCTCTACATGGTGATCGAGAGCTGGCTCAACACACTGTCGCCCACCGAAACGCGCGGTCGTATCTTTGCTTTTTACATGATGGTGACGTTGATGGCGCTCGGGCTGGGGCAGTTCCTCATCCTGCTCGGCGACGTGACGAGCTTCATCACCTTCGGGGTCGTCTCCGTGTTGCTCTCCCTCTCCCTGGTCCCCATCGCCATGACGCGCGTGCGTGAACCCGCGCCCGTCGAGTCGCCGTCACTCAGCCTCAGGCTGCTCTCGCGCCGCTCCCCCCTGGGCGTGGCCGGGGCGCTGACGGCCGGGGTCACGACGGGGGCCTTCTGGGGGCTCGGTCCGTTGTTCGCGCATCGTGCCGGCCTCTCCGAGGCGGGTATCGCGGCCTTCATGAGCGCCATCATCTTCGGCGGCGCACTGCTGCAGTGGCCTATCGGTCACCTTTCGGACAATCGTGACCGCCGCAAGGTGCTGATCGGGGTCTGCCTGGCCTCGGCGCTGCTCGCGGTGGCCATGCTCGGTGCGCTCGGCATCTCCATGTGGCTGCTGTTCCTGGCGGCATTCGCCTACGGCGGTTTTGCCTTCACGGTGTATGGGTTGAGCGTGGCCCACGTGAACGACCAGGTCGATGCCACCGAGATCCTGGAGGCGACCAAGGGGCTGCTTTTGCTGCACGGGATCGGCGCCTCGATCGGTCCAATCGCGGGAGGCTTCCTGATGGGGGCGCTGGGGCACGAGGTGGTGCTGATCTACGTGGCGGCGATCTTCGTCCTGGCCGCGATCTACGGGCTGCACCGCATGCGCGTACGCGAGGCGCCGCCGGTGGAGGAGCAGGCCGACTATGTACCGATGTCCCGCACCTCGTCGGCCGTACTGGAGATGGACCCGCGCGTGGAAGAAGCAGAGGCCGGTCTGGGAGACGAGAAGGGTACGGTCAGCCCAGCAGCATCCTGAGGCCGAGCAGCAGCAGAACGAGGCTGAACACCCGTTTCAGGCTGCGTGCCGGCAGGCGGTGGGCGAGACGGGCCCCCAGCGGGGCCGTGGTAATGCTCGCCAGCGCGATGCCCAGCACCGCCGGCCAGAAGACGTAGCCGGTGTTCCAGGACACGCCGCCGTCGGCGGGTGCCAACACCATGAAAGCGGTAGCTCCCGCCAGCGCGATCGGCAGGCCGCAGGCACTGGCGGTGGCCACGGCCTCGCGCATCACTACGTGACACCAGGCGAGGAACGGGACCGTGAGCGTGCCCCCGCCGATCCCGAGCAGGGCCGAGACGGCGCCGATGCCGCCGCCCGCGGCGAGCATGCCGGGTGTGCCGGGCAATTCACGGGTCGCCGATGGCCGCCGGTCCAAAGCCATGTGAATCGCGACGAGGATCTCGAAGGCGCCGAATACCTGCCCCAGTGTCGCGGACTCGAGCCGTGTTGCCAGCAGCGAGCCGGCAAGGGTCCCGAGCACAATGCCGGGTACCAGGCGTCGAACGATGTCCCAGCGCACGGCGCCCCGCCGGTGATGGGCGCGGATCGAGGACAGCGAGGTGAACACGATGGTGGCCAGCGAGGTGCCCACCGCGAACTGCACCGGGTCCTGGGTCAATACGCCGCTCGCCAGGAACAGCCAACTCAGCACCGGGACGATGACCAGCCCCCCGCCGACGCCAAGCAGGCCGGCGAGGAGGCCGGCGACGGCGCCGAGCAGGAGGTAGATGATCGCCAATTCGGTCATGGGCTGCCTGGACGAAAGATTCGCGCGTCAGTGTATCATCGGCGTGACGAGGGTGACCGGACCCCTACGCGGGAATGCCGTGGTGACCGAGGAAATCTACTTCAGCATGCACATCACGCCGTCCGAGTTCGAGCGGTACTATCGCGGTACTGCCGCGCAGGTGCTCGTGCGCGCGCACGACGGGCGGCGCATCCAGATCCCGGCCGCGAACCTGCGGCGCTTCGTTACGCACGAGGGTATTCGCGGCCATTTCCGACTCGTGATCGACGAGCAGCATCGGCTGGTGGACCTCCAGCGTCTTTAATCATCACCACGGGCGCAGCGGTCCGCCGGCAAAGGCCTCCGGTGCCGGGTCGATCGATGCCAGTTCGCGGTGTCGGCGCTGCGGCAGGGCGGGAGCGAGCGCGTCGAGGACGCGCTGCGCAGTCGGGTAGTGGGTGGTGAGCTTGCCGCCGAGAATGCTCACCAGCCGGGGCGGCTCGTGGCGGTCGAGCAGAAGGCGCGTATCCCGGGCCCGGGCGAATGGGTCCCCCTCGCCGCGGGGGAGCACGCGCAATCCCGCGAACTGGCTCAGGATCTGCGATACGTCCACGTGCCGCGGATCGAAGTGCGCAGCGGCGGTCTCGCGAAGGTAGTCCATCTCTGCGGGCGTGGGGACGACGCGGCTGGGGTCGCCCTCGAAGCGCCGCTCGGTGGTCCCGATCATCACCCCCGAGGCCCAGGGCACCAGGAACACGGCGCGGCCATCGGCAGGCGCCTCCACGTAATACGCACCCTGTGAGAGCCGTCCGGCGACGACCAGGTGACTGCCGGCCACGAGCTCTATGGGCGGGGCCTTCTGTATCGGGGTGACGGCGGCGAGTACGGAACCCACCCAGGGGCCGGCGGCGTTCACGACCGCGTGCGCCGAGTAGCTGCCTTTCTCCGTGACAACGTCCACGCCCTGCCGGTGCAGGACGATGCGTCTGACGGGCTCCTCCAGTTGCAGTTCGGCACCGTGTCGACACGCGGCATACATGAGAGCGCGCGTGAGCGCATGATCGTCGGTGCGGCCGTCGTGGTAGCGAAACACCGCACGCAGTTCACGCGTGGCGAGACCGTCGAGCCGTTCCCAGTGCCTACTTGGCAGGCGCGTGAAGCGCGCGGCCGCATCCAGTCCTCCCAGCACGGCGTACAACGACAGGCCGAGCCCGATCAGGCCCGGGCTGCGGCGGCTGTGCCGGTAGACCGGGATGTGAAAGTCGATCAGTTCGACCAGTTCGGGCGCCAGGGCGAGCAGGCGCCGGCGGGCCGTCAGTGATTCGCGAACCAGGGCCCACTGATGCTGCTCCAGGTAACGCAGACCCCCGTGCACCAGCTTGCTCGAACGGCTGGAGGTGCCCTGGGCGAGGTGGTCGAACTGTTCGATGAGGCGGACGGCGTGACCACGCAGTGTGGCCTCCAGTGCGGTGGCGGCACCGTGAATGCCGCCACCGATGACGATCAGGTCATCGGTCATGCGCGCAGGCGCTGTTCCTCCAGCAGGCTCCGGATACAGCCGGTTTCGATCAGGTCGGCTCCGGCATCGCGCAGGACCTTCATCTGTGCGGCATCGTCGACGTCGTAAATCACCCATTGCCAGTCACCCGGCCAGAGTTGCACGGGATGATTGAGCCGCTCGCGGTTACAGAACAGGAATTCGGGGCGCATGATCTCGGCGATACGCCGCGCGGTCAGGTTGTACTCGCGCAAAATCCAGCCGATGGGCCGGTGATGGTGGCGCCGTGCGTATTCCACCGCGTCCTGAATGAAGGAAATCAACACCCAGTCGAAGCGCGCCGCCTGCATCACCTGTTCGATGGCGTCTACGCACTCCTCGACACCGAAGCGCATCAGGCTTTGGCGCTTGATCTCCACAAACACGGTGAGTTCCGGCGAGGCATTGAGCCGTTCCACGGCATCAGCGAGCCGCGGGATGCACTCACCTTCGAACCGTTGCCCGAAGCGCATGGGCACGTGCGCCGAGATGGCGGCCAGTGCGTCGGCATCGTGCTCGAGCACGTTGCCCGCCTCGGCGGTGGTGCGGTCGAGGGTGTCATCGTGAATCACCATCGGGACCCCGTCGCGGGAGAACTGGACGTCGAACTCCAGGTGGGTCGCACCCGCGGCAATCGCCGCATCGAAACCGAGCAATGTGTTTTCGGGGTAATCCCGCATCATCCCCCGGTGCGCGACCAGGGTCGGTGCCGGCCTGGTGGATGGCGCGTTCATCGGTTCGAGGGGGATCGGTCCAGGTTCTCGTGCAGCAGTGTCCGGAATCGCTGCCGGCGTTCCTGCAGGCCGGGGTTCGGGGTCGGTGTGAAGTCTTGGCGTGGCGTGGGTATCCATGATGCGTGGTCCTTCGCGGCCAACCAGGCGGTGCCGCGTGCGGTGGCTTCGGGGGTTGAAAGGCGTGTCGCGGGCAGGCGTGCGAGATCGGTGATGATCTGGCACAGCCGGTCGAGCCGGCTGAGCCCGCCCGTGAAAATCAGGGTTTCGAGTTGCAGGCCGAAGGCGCGCAGGCGTTCGATGTTCTCTGCGACCAGGAACGCGATGCTCTCCACGACGGCGGCGATGTGCGCGTTCAGGCGCTTCCGTCCGGTGGCCGTCTCGCCCACGAAGCGCGACGGCATCGTTCTCCACCAGGGCGATCCCAGTCCGCCCACGGCATTGAGGAAGATCGGCGTCTCACACGGCTCGGCCAGTGCGGACTCGATGGTCGGGGGCGCGATCTCACGGTGTTCCTGGGTACCGAGCCAGTCCAGCGCGGTGCCGGCACCGTTGACGGTGCCCTCGGCGTAGAACAGCGGGCCGTCGTGCAGCCTGGCTGCCTGGCCGGCGAGCAGCTCCGGGACCTGCCGACGGTCGCGGCCGGTCACGGCCACCACGAAGGCCCCACTGCCAAGATTGACCAGCACATCACCCGTGCGGGGCGGGCCGTCCACAAAAAGCGCGGCGGTCTGGTCGCCGCTGACGGCGGTGAGGGGAATGTCCCAGGGCTCGAGCAGGCCGTAATCGGCCCGCACGGGTTTCACGGTCGGTAGCCAGTGTCGCTGGATGCCGAAACGCGCAAGCAGCGTCTCGTCCCAGTCACCCGAGTCGATGTTGAGCAGGAGCGTGCGTGCCGCGTTGGTCGTATCGACCACGGGCGCTCGGGTGGGCACGAGCCGCGCCACCAGGAAGGCCGCCAGCGGGCCCATGATCAGCCGCCCATCAGCCGCTGCACGCCGCACGGCGGCATCGTTTTCCAGCCACCAGTGGAGCTTGGCCACGCCGTAATGCGGTGAGGCACGCAGCCCGGTGCGGGCTGCGAGTTCCTCGGCAGGTGGGCTGTGATCGGCGAGCCACTTAGCTCCGCGGCGATCCTGCCAGCTGATGGCGGGGGTCAGCGGGGTCCCGGTTTCGCGATCCCAGGCCACCACCGTGGAGCGCTGTGTCGCCAGGCCCATCGATGTCGGCCGGCCGGGGTGATGCTGGCAGGCCTCGGCGATGACCGCCTGAACGCTCGCGAGCAGTTCGTGCGGGTCCTGCTCGATCCGTTCATCCTGGCGCATGAGAGAGACATCCCGCTGGCAGGCGTACAGCACCTCGCCGCGCGCACTGAACAACAGTGCACGCGATGCATGGGTTCCCTGATCGACGACGAGTGTGAGGCTCTTCGAAGATTCGGCGTCGTTGTCGCTTACCGCGCGAACTATGGGGCGTCTCCGAACGATATATCTACTACATAGATATAGACGATATTGGAAAAAGAACGAGGGGTCGGGGTGTTCTACTACATCGGGAAGGGTTTGCGCCGGCTGCTGTTCGGCATCGACTTCATCCTGTTTACGGCCGTGCTCTATCTGCTGAGCTTCCTGCCGAATCGGTATATACGCGCGGTTTACCCCAGGCTGTTCTGGGTCTGGTGCGGTTTTTTCGTCCGCGCGCTGGGTGTCGAGCTGAGGCGTCACCAGCACAATACGCGGCCGCTGCCCGACCAGTACCTGCTGATCGCCAATCACCCTTCGGCCTTCGAGGATATCGGGATACCGGCCCTGTTCCCGGTGTATTCACTCGCCAAGGAGGAGGTGCGTGACTGGTGGATCGTCGGGCGCATCTCGGTGGCGGCCGGCACCCTGTTCGTCAAGCGCGAGGAGCGGGAGTCGCGTCGGGCGGCCTTCGAGCAGATCACGGCGGAACTCGCGAGCGGGAAGAATATCGCGCTGTACCCGGAAGGGGGCTGCAAGGGGCGGCGTCTCTTCGAGACGTTCCGCTACGGGGTGTTCGACATCTCGCTCAAGACGGGGATCCCCATCGTGCCGGTGTTCCTGCACTACGAATCGCAGGAGGACTTCGAGTGGAAGCCGACCGAGTCGCTGGTGCAGAAGCTCTGGCATTTCATGTCCACGCAGAACCCGCGCGCCAATTACCATGTCTACGATGCGCTCGACCCGAGGGCCTTCGGGTCGAAAGACGAGTATATGCAGTTCGTGCATTCACTCTACCTCGAGTGGCAGGCGCGTCATCTGGATTGATATCCCTGACGTGACGCGGATCATTGCCCCTGTCTTTCGCCGCTCATTAGACTCGGTCTAGTTCACTGATGAAGATTAAGGAGACAGGCATGCGAGCTGGATTGATCGCCGGCGTTGTGGCCCTGATGCTGACCGCGACGGCCCAGGCTGACCAGGCCCCGCTAACCGACTGGCGCAAAGACGGCACCGATGCGGAAAAACTGGAGAACGTGGTCCGGGCCGTGCCGTCGGCGTCGCGCATCATGATCGAGATGGGCGAGCGCTACCGGAACCTCTACTGGGCGGGCAAGCTCGGTTACTGGGAGTTCGCCGAGTACCAGGTCGAGGAGATGGAGTCGCTGGTGAAGCTGCTGCAGCTCACTCGCCCGGGGCGCGCCGCGACGGCCGCGGACTTCCTGGAAGAAGGATTCGAGGAGTTCGACGAGGCCTTCGAGAAGAAGGCGTGGGAGCCCTTTTTCCAGGCCTTCGATCACATGCGCGAGCAGTGCATGATCTGCCACGGTCGCAATGACCACGGCTTTATCATCCTGCCGGTGCACCCGGTCACCGCGTCGAGCCCGGTGCTCAACCTGGGCGAGGCCGACTAGTCGGTCTTGATCCTCGCGAGTACCCGATCGATGACGCTACCGCGGGCGACGCACTCGTCGGCGCCCGCGGCCTTCGCGGCCTTGAAGGCCGCCCCGTCCACGTGCGGCCCGAAGGCGATCAGCCGCGAGCCGGGGTGCCGCGCCTTCAGCCGCTTCACCCGGCCGGCGGCATCGGGTCCCACGAGGTCGATCACCAGCAGATCGTAGTCCGCCTTTTCGTCTTCGTGATCCCTGACATCCGCGCCCGCCTTGCGCCAGCGTGACTCGAGTTGCACCCGCGTCATGAGGTTGTCGGTGAGCAGAAGGATGCGGGTCATTACAGTTCGGCCAGGACCTCGCCGGCCGCCTCGATCGTGGCGTCGATATCGGCCTCGCTGTGGGCGCTGGAGACGAACCCCGCCTCGAAGGCAGACGGCGCGAGATACACGCCGCGTTCCAGCATGCCGTGGAAGAACAGCTTGAAGCGATCGACGTTGCAGTTCGTTACCTGGTAGAAGTCGGTCACCTTGTCCGCTTCGGTGAAAAACAGCCCGAACATACCGCCCACGCGGTTGCTCGTCATGGGAATGCCGGCGGCGCGAGCCTGGTCGAGAATGCCGTCCACGAGGCGGGCGGTCTTCGCCGTGAGCTCGTCGAAAAAGCCCGGTTTGGAGATGATGTCCAGCGTCGTCAGTCCGGCCGTCATGGCAATCGGGTTGCCGGAGAGCGTGCCGGCCTGGTACACGGGGCCCGTCGGCGCGAGCTGCATCATGATCTCACGCTTTCCGCCGAACGCCCCCACCGGCATGCCGCCGCCGATGACCTTGCCCAGCGTGGTGAGGTCGGGTCTCACGCCGTATACCGCCTGGGCACCGCCCAGCGCGACGCGAAAGCCAGTCATCACCTCGTCGAAGATGAGCACGCAGCCGTACTCGTCGCAGATCTCGCGCAGCCCCTCGAGAAAACCGGGCACTGGCGGGATGCAGTTCATGTTCCCGGCCACCGGTTCGACGATGATGCAGGCCACTTGGTGCCCCACGTGCGCAAACGCGTCGCGCACCTCGTCGAGCTTGTTGTAGGTGAGGGTGATGGTGTGCTCGGCCAGGGCCGCGGGTACGCCCGGCGAGTTGGGTACACCCAGGGTCAGGGCCCCGGAGCCGGCCTTGACCAGCAGCGAGTCGCCGTGGCCGTGGTAGCAGCCCTCGAACTTCACGATCTTGTCGCGCCCGGTGTAACCGCGCGCCAGCCGGATCGCGCTCATGGTGGCCTCCGTACCCGAGTTGACCATGCGCACCATTTCCATCGACGGCATGATCTCGCCGATGGTCTCGGCCATCTCGATCTCGATGCGCGTGGGCGCGCCGTAGCTCAGCCCCTTGTCCACGGCGGCCTTGACCGCCCTGAGGACCTCGGGGTGGGCATGGCCGGCGATCATCGGTCCCCACGAACCCACGTAATCGATGTAGCGCTTGTCGTCCACGTCGAACATGTAGGCGCCCTCGGCGCGTTCGATGAAGACGGGTTCGCCGCCCACGCCCTTGAAGGCGCGCACCGGGGAATTCACGCCGCCCGGAATGTGTTCCTGGGCCTCGACAAAAAGCTCGTGGGACTGACTCATCGGCTCTCAATCCTGTCGGGTTGAATGAAGCCCCACAGTCTACACGATTTGGCCGGGGTTGCAGGTGGGGCGCCGTGCACAGGCGCTACCGGTAGGCGGTCAGTCGCGGGTGAAAAGGGCCTGGATGCGGCGCGTGGTGGCCTCGGGGTCGGCCTGAGCGAACACGCCGCTGATCACGGCCAACATGTCGGCACCCGCGGCCACCACCTGGGCCGCGTTGTCGGCTTCGATCCCGCCGATGGCGCAAATCGGTACCCTCAGGCGACGGCGGGCCTCGGTGATGAGTGCCAGCGGCGCACGGCGGGCCTGGGGTTTGGTGGGTGAGGTGAAGACGGCGCCGAAGGCCACGTAATCGGCGCCGCCGTCCTCGGCGGCGAGCGCCAGTGTCAGCGAGTCATGGCAGGTCACGCCGATCACCGCGCGTTTGCCCAGCAGCGCGCGCGCCTCGGCGAGCCCCTCGTCTTCCTGCCCGATGTGTGCGCCGTGCGCACCCACGGCTCGCGCCAGTTCCACGTCGTCGTTGATCAGCAGCAGTGCGCCGTGAGCCTCGCACAGGTCCTTGAGCTGGCGTGCTTCGTCGCGGCGGCGGCCGCAGTCTGCAGACTTGTCGCGGTACTGGATGACGCGGGCTCCCCCACGCAGCACCGCGCTCACGCGCTCGACCAGTTGCGCGCCGGGTGTCAGCCGTTCGTCCGTGATGGCGTAAACGCCGCGCAGTGCGTGATGCGGTCGATTCACTCTTCCTCGGCCTCCGCCCAGAACAGGCGGTTGGGCAGCAACTGTCCCATGCCGATGCGGTAGCCATGCGACAGTGCCTGCCAGGTGTACTCCTGGGCCTCGTGCATGGCGGTGAGTGGCTGCTGGCCCTGGGCGAGCAGGCCAGCGATGGCCGAGGCCAGGGTGCAGCCGGAGCCGTGATAACTGCCGTCGAGCCGGTCCCAGGTGAAGGTTTCCAGCTTGCGGTTGTTGGCGTAAAGCACGTTGTGCACGTCCGGCGTGTTCTCGTGGGCGCCGGTGACGAGCACGAACTCCGCCCCCATATCGAGCAGGGCGATGGCGGCCGCGTCCAGGTTGTCCGAACCCTGGGCCAGCCGCCGTGCCTCCAGCGAGTTCGGCGTGATCACCGTGGCCAGCGGCACCAGCAAGGTGCGCATCGCGTCGATGATCGTCTCGTCGCTGAGGTCCCGGCCGCCGCCGGCCGCCAGCACCGGGTCGAGCACCACGGGCAGATCCGGGTAGTCGACGAGCAGGGTGTGTACCGCCTCGATCACCTCGACCGAGCCGAGCAGGCCGAGCTTGATGACGTCCACCGGCATATCCTCCAGCACGGCACGTGCCTGCTGGATGACGACATCGGCCCCGACCGGCATGACAGCCTGTACGTTGGCGGTGTCCTGCACGGTCAGTGCCGCCACCACGGGCGCGGCATGGCAGCCCATGCTGGAGATGGCCTCGATGTCGGCCTGCAGGCCGGCGCCACCGGTGGGGTCGTTGCCGGCGATGCTCATTACGACGGGAATCTTGGCTTCGTTCATGGTGGCCTCGTGTGGTGCCGGCCGCGGGGGCGAGCGGATCGTTGATCAGTTAAAGTGTATCACCCGGCGCGGGTTTCGCCGGTCCGCACGGCGTGTAAAATGGCACGCTTTCCCAACTACCTGTGCCTGCTTGCGATCATGAAGCAATACATGTGTGTCATCTGCGGTTACATCTACGACGAGGCCAAGGGCGATCCGGAACACGGAATCCCGCCGGGAACCCACTGGGACGACGTGCCGCTCAACTGGACCTGTCCGGAGTGTGGTGCGAGCAAGGAAGACTTCGAGATGGTCGAGATCTGAGGTTGTTGACTCAGAGCGTGCCGGCTACCCGTGCCAGCCAGTCGGTGCGGGCCGAAAGTTCCAGCGAGCAGGTCCACTTGTAGGCCAGGTTGAGCGTGTCGGCGGCGGCGTAGACACCGTGCCCGCGTACGACCACCACCGGGTGTTCGGCCAGCACTGGCGGGACCCGGTCGGGTGCTTCCTCGAAGTAGTGGTCGTAATCGATCCGGATCACCGGAATGACATCGAAATAGTATTGCCCTTCGAAATCGACCGGTCGATAGTCCTCGCCGGTCATCGTGAGCGCGATGGTATGCGCGCCGTGCGAATGCATGACCGCGCCGAGCGCCGGATTCAATCGATAGGTGGCCCGGTGCAGGGGCGTGTCGCTGCTCGCCCCCTCCGGGATCGCCCCGTCGAGCGGGCAGGCGATCAGGTCGCCCGCGGTGAGCGTATCCGCGCAGGCGCCGGTCGGCGTCACCCAGAAGCGCTCGCCGTCGCGCACCGAGAGGTTTCCCGAGTGGGAGTCGTTGTAGCCGTACTGCCGCAGCCAGCGGTAGTGGCGAATCAGGTCGTCGCGCGGATCCATGCGGCGATGGTACTGCAAGTCGAAAGCGCATGAACACCCGCGAACCCCTATCCCATCGCGCCGTCTGGGCGCTGGCCCTGCCCATGATCCTGTCCGGTATCTCCCAGCCGCTGCTGGGGCTGGTGGACACGGCGGTGGTGGGGCACCTGCCGGACGCGCGTTACCTGGGCGGGGTGGCTGTGGGCGCCATGCTGGTGCAGTTCGTGTTCTGGCTCTTCGGTTTCCTGCGCATGGCCACCACCGGGTTCGCCGCCCAGGCGCTGGGGCGCGAGGACAACGACGAGCTGCGCGCGGTGCTCGGCCGGGCCCTGCTCGTGGGGCTGGGGCTGGCCGGATTGGTCCTGCTGTTGCAGTCCCCCCTGGTGCGGTTGGCGCTCGGGCTGGTCGGCGCTGGTGCCGCGGTCACGCCCGAGGCGCAGACCTATGTCGACATCCGCATCTGGGCCGCGCCGGCCGCGCTCGCCAACTACGCCTTCATCGGCTGGTTCATCGGTCTGCACCGCACACGCTCGGTGCTGGCACTGGTGCTGCTGATGAACCTGACCAATATCCTGCTCGACCTGGTGTTCGTGATCGGTCTCGGCTATCGGACCGGCGGCGTGGCCCTGGCCTCGCTCATCGCCGAGTACCTCGGGCTGCTGGTCGCGATCGGACTGGCCTGGCGGATCCTGCGCGCCCGTCCCGGGCGCTGGCGGCGAGCCATCGTGCTGGAGCGCACCGCCCTGCTGGCGATGTTTCGCGTCAATCGCGACATCTTCCTGCGGACCCTTGGGCTGTTGTTCGCCTTCGCCTTCTTTACCGCGCAGGGTGCGCGTCTGGGCGAGCTCACCGTGGCCGCCAATGCGGTGCTGATGAACTTCCAGAGCTTTATGGCCTACGCGCTCGACGGGTTCGCGCACGCGGCCGAGGCCCTGGTGGGGCGTGCCGTCGGTCGGCGGGACCGGCAGGGCTTCCGCCGGGCCGTGCGCCTGGCGGGGACGTGGTCACTGGGGGCCGCTGGCCTGTTCGCGTTGGCCTACCTCGTTGCGGGCCCCGCAATCATCCGTGCACTCACCGACCTGCCCGAGGTGCGGGCGGCCGCCATGACCTACCTGCCTTGGCTGGTGATCACCCCGCTGGTCTCGGTCTGGGCCTTTCTGCTCGACGGGGTGTTTATCGGCGCCACCCGCGCCCGCGAGATGCGTAACGCCATGCTGGTGTCGGTGTTTTTGATTTACCTGCCTTCGTGGTACCTTTTGCGGCCTTTTGACAATCACGGCCTGTGGCTGGCGCTCCTGCTGTTTCTCGCGGCGCGCGGGCTCACGCTGTACTGGATCTACCGCCGGCAGGCCCTGGCCCGCTGGTTCTGAGTGGATGCCGCGGCCGTCACGCGAAAAGAGTCACGCATGAGCGATTACATCGAATTTCTCGCCGCGCAGGCGAAACAGGACAACGTCCCGGTCACCCAGGCCCTGGACGAGGCGCTGGCCGAGCTGGACCGCGAGTTCGAGACCTTGGCCGGCGAACTGGAGGTCGAGCACGTGGGCCCTGGCGTGGGCATGGCCGACATGCAGGCCGAGCATGTCTACAAGCTGGTGGTCCGCTACCACGTGTGGGACGTGTTCAAGGAAGGCTGGGGGCTCAAGGTCTGCGACGCGCTGCCCAACTGCGAGTTCCGTCCCATGTGGCCGGTACAGGGCGTGAACCGCCTGCGCAAGAAACAGCTGGTGCAGGGTTTGCCCGAGTTCTTCGCCGGTTTCGCCGACGCGGTGAAGGCCGCCGGCAAGGCGGACACGCCTGCGGGCCAGCGCGCGCTGGCGATGGCCGCGGCCTTCGGAGCCTGAGCATGGCGTACCAGTAGAAAAAAAGGCGGGCCAATGGCCCGCCTTCTTCATTTCGGCCTGTTGTTCACCACTGCAGGCGAAACGCCCCGCTGAAGCTGTGGAACTGGTCCGAAGTGGCCAAGTCCCCGGCGTAACCGAGTCGAAGTTGAGCGGTCTTGCCGAGCTGCGTGGTGAGGCCGGCATTGAGCAACACCCGGTTGGCATCGAGATCCGGGCCGCTGACGACGAAGTCAGTCAGGGGCGCGCTCTCGAAGCCTGACCGCAGGACGGCTTCGTTATCGGCCAGCTCGTGCGCCCAGGCGGCGTCGAGGTCGGTGGTGACCCGGCGCCCGCCGTCGAGGGCGAGGTCCTGTTTGACGCGCAGGCCGATGCGCGGGCGTACCGTGGAGAGGGTCTCTTCCTCGGCCACGAGGTTGGCAGCGCCCGCACCCGTCTCGCGGAAACCCTCGCGTTCGAGACGCATCGCATCCAGACCGGCGAAGGGCGTGATTACGAACGAGGCGTCGCGCTGCAGGCTCTGGCCGGCTTCCAGGGAAAAGCCGACGGCGCGTGCACCATAATCGGTGCTGGCCGTTTGGTTGAGTCCGCCGACCACCACCTGCCGGCTGCTGTCGACATCATGCCAGCCGGCGACCAGCTGGCCATCGAGGTGGGCGATCCCGTCACCCCAGCGACCGTAGAGGGCCAGCTCCAGGCTGTCGACCTCCATGCGGCCGGCCTCGGGATCGATGTTGGTGCGCGTGAACGCAATGCCTCCGCCCACCAGGCTGTGCTCGTCGAGCCATTTGTCGGCGCCACCGCCGAGGCCGACGAAGTCATAGTCCACACCGGCGGCATTGTCGGTGTCGTCGATCGTGCCTAGGCCTACGCGCGGGGTGATCCAGAGTCCGCTCCCCATGCTTGGGGTCGAGGCGATCCGCTTGGTGTCGCTGGTCGCCAGTTGCAGGTTGCCGAGTTCACCGCCATACGCAAGCCTGGTCGGCGTGAAGGACTGGACACCGGCTACATGCACGCCAGGGCTTGCGGCGAGCGCATCGCTACGCGTGGCGAGCAACCGGCCGAAGCGAGGGCCGCTTGCGGCCATCACGGACTGGACGTTGGTGTGCTGCACGCCCGACAGGCTGTCGTAAGCCTGCTGCGCCCCCGTGCCGGTGAGCCGGGCCAGCTCGTTGAGCAGCGTCTGCAGGTCACCGCCGGGCTGCTGCTGGTCGGCAATGGTCGTGATCGCCCCCGCGACCGCGCGCTGGTTCGGTGTTCGTGCGACGTCTGTAAACTGGATGTCGTTGCGGGTCAGGTTGAGGTAGACGTTGTTGCCGTCATAGGTGAGCGCGGGATCCAGGAAGGCGAGCATCGAACTCACTGAGTTGAATTCACCGTCGATCGCACCGGCGGTGAGAATCGTGTAATTCGTGCTGTAGTTGTAATCCCCGGCTTCCGGTGTGACCTGCACCGCGCCACCGGAGAGGAATGCGGTGCCGCTGGCGACCACGCGGTCACCGTTGCCTGTCGCATCCACTTCGACCGCATACATGCCGCCACCGGAAAAGTCGATGTCTCCGGACACGTTCAGCGTACCGATAGAGTTGCCGGGCGCCAGCGTCCCGTTGTTGAGGGTCACGCTACCGATGGTGCCGTTGCCGCCCAGCGTGCTTCCGCCCTCTACCCTCACGGCGGAAGCAATCGAGCCGTTGACCTTCAATGTGCCTCCCGCGACGATGGTTTCTCCCGCGTAGTCATGTGAGCCACTGAGGTCGAGGGTGCCGGCGCCCCACTTGTGCAGTGCGCCGTTGCCCGTCATGTTTCCGGCATAGGCGCCGTCAAAGTCCTGATCGAAGATTACGATCCCGTTGTTGGTGAAATCGCCCTGCAGGCTGGTCGTGTTGCCCCTGACGTGGCCGTCGGTGACAAAGGTTCCCCCGCCGTAGGTGTTGGCGCCGCGGAGCAGGACGTAACCCGAGGTGGTCAGCGTTCCGTTGCCACCGATGGCACCCCGATACACCAATATGCTGCTTCCGCCGCCAATGAGTTTTCCGCCCCCTGCGCCGAGCGTCGCGTTGTTGTCGACGAAGGTGTAGGTCGCGCCGACCTCGATGGCGCCTCCGTCGAAGTGGATGTCTCCGGTACCGAGGCCATCATCGTTACGCAACTGAACGACGCCGTCGTAGAGCGTCGTTCCACCGGTGTAATCGCTGGCGTTCGCGAGTATGAGGGTGCCTTCGCCGCGCTTGGACAGTGCGCCGTCACCTTGCAGGATGCCCGAGTAGGTGAGCGTGGTGCCGGCGGCGGTGTCGAAGCTCCCGCCCCCTGCGTTCAGGGTAGCGTCGCGGGTAAGGAAGAGGCTGGCCGTCGTCTGTAGCGTGCCGCCGTCGAAACTCAGTGAGGTACCAGCCCCGCCGAGGCTGGTATCACTGCTGATGCTCAGGATGCCTCCGTCGAGGCGTGTGCCGCCGCCGTAGGTGTTCGTGCCGCTGAGGACCTGCGTGCCACCCGACACCACGAGCGCGCCGTCGCCCGCGATCACACCGGAAAAATGTCCACTGGCATGGGTCAGCGTCAGGTCATTCGCCCCCAACGTGATGTACCCCGAGCCCAGGATCGACTTTAGCGACGCGCCACCATTGGTCAGACCCGCGAGATCCAGCGTGCCGTTGATCTCCACGCTGCTCGAGTTGGCGATGGATCCGGTGCCACGCAGTTCCAGCCTGGTGTCGGGCGCGATGGACGTGGGGCCCGCGTAGAGGTTATTACCCGTGAGTGCGAGGGTGCCTTCACCCGTCACGCGCAGCCCGCCCGCCCCGAAGAGTTGGCCACTGAGCGTGGTGGTGTAGCCATTGGTATTGAAGATATCGGGTGAATGCCCTGTGAATGAGCCGCTCGTTGGCGGGTTCAGGATGTCGGTCGAGTCGAGCCGGATGTTATTGGTCAGTTCAATCCCGTCGGCACCGGCGCGCAACTCGCCGCCGGTGCTCGCCAGCGTGATGGTGCCCGTGCTAAAGCTCCGGCCATTGGTAAAGATGGCCGTGCTTCGGCGGTCGATCAGGGTGCCGCCGCGATAGGTGTTCGCCGCGCTCAGCGTGAGGGTATTGTTGTCGTAGGCATCAGGCATTCCTGGGCCGATGAAACTGAATCCGACCGGCACGCGCGTCACGTGCAGGCTACCGGAGCCGCCGATGACGCCGGACAGCTCGGCGGACGCACTAAAAATATCCATTGTCCCGCCACCATCGTTTACCGTGATAGCACGGTCGATGGTCATGTCGGTAGACGGTTTGAGCGTGCCGCCGTCGAAGGCGAGCTCAGTGCCGGCGTCGCCGAGGCTGGCGTCGCTCGCGATCTTCAGTGTCCCGCCTTTGAGTTGGGTGCCGCCGGTATAGGTGTTCGTGCCGCTTAGTGTCTGTAGCCCGCCACTGATGATCACCGCGCCACTGCCCGAGATGGTGCCGGAAAACGTGCCGGCATCCGGAGACAGAGAAAATCCCTCCTCGGTCTTTCCGTCGGTAATGGTCAAGTTGTTCGCGCCGAGCGTAATCGAGCCGCCGCCGCTGATTGACTGTACTGAGGTGCCGCCGTTGGTGAGGCCGGAGAGGTCAAGTATGCCATTGACGTCTACCTCGTTGGACGTCGTGATGCTGCCGTTGTCGCGCAGGGCAAGTGTCGCGCCGTTCTCAATCTTGGTGTCACCTGTGTAGGTGTTGGCGCCAGCGAGACCCTGTGTACCGGTTTGCACCCCGAGACTCATATCTCCGGAAAGTATGCCGGAGAACGTGTCATCCTTGGCGTCGGTGAGCAGTAGGTCGTTCTCGCCCAGCAGGAGCGTCCCGCTGCCGCCCAGCGACTGCAAATAGATGGTTCCAAGTGTCGTTCCGGACTCTGTCAAATCAAGGGTGCCGTTATTGATAATGATCCGCGCGGACGAACCGAGATTGCCGTCAATGACCTTGAGAGTGCCCCATGCAATTTCGGTGTCTCCCGTGTAACTGTTGTTGCCCGAAAATACAATTGGACCCTGATCGGCGAGATACCCAGCATTGCTGTCAATCCGTATGCCGCCACTGCCCTCGATGTTACCGCTCGACGAGCCAAAGCCACTTAATTGGAGTGTGCCCTGGTTCAGTGTCAGGGTGCCTTGGTTCTCGAGTCGGAATACAGTTGGTGTTGATGCCGTATCGACGATGAATTCCCCGCCGGGGCCGACCTCCAACTGCTGCTCACCGTCAAAGCTGCCCGTAAGGCGCGACGCGCCCTGCACCTGGATCTCTTTTGCACTGAGCAATCCTGCGATATCGATCAGGCCGCTGCCGTCGAGGACCAGTGCGGCATTGCTGGATGTGATGCTACCGGAGAGCCGAAGTGTGCTCGACGATTCATTCGTTACCCTGCTCGTGTCGCCGCGGAAGTAGATCGGCAGGGACATTTCCTGGTCCGCGCTCACCGTGTTCTCAACCCGGATGGAACCGTATAGCTGTACGCCGAATCCGTCCGTGAAGGCATAGTTGTAGGACTGGCTCGTGTCCCGAAAGATGACATCACCTATGTATTGCACGCCGCTCTCGATCACCGGCAGACCATAGGCTGTGCCCGAAAAGATGATGTTGTCCCCTGCGCCGTCAGGTACGCCCGAGGGTGTCCATGAGCCGGAGGACCAATAGTCGGCCCGGCAGAAGGTTCCCGTGGTCGGTGTGCAATTGCCTTTCCACGTGTAATCGGTCGCGAGGGCAGCTTGTGATGCGCCAAGCCCCAGCAGGGCGATGGCGGCCGCCGCGCGCTGGGCCCGCTTACTCTGGCTGCGGGTCAGTTCGGATGCGGGGCTCCAGCAATGCTGGGCCTTGTTCCAGACGAGTCGGTAGATGTGATTCATCGTCAAGTGATCCTTGTTTCCTGCCGATTCATGGAGAGGCAGGCCGCGCTGAGCTGCACAGGCGAGCGCATGCCGGTTTTAACGGCGACAGGGTAGGGTGTCAAAAACGTGACGGCTATCACAAATCCGCAACCGTTCGGGTCGCGGCAGGGATGGCTGATTACTGCCTCAGGCGGGCGCGGGCCAAGGTTTCCGAGGGGCGTTCGCCGAAAAGGCGGGCGTAGTCCTGGGCGAATTTGCTCAGGTGGAAAAAGCCCCAGGCCGTGGCCGCCTCCGTGACGGTCTGGTGCTCGCCCGGTTGCTGGCGCAGGGCACGCCTGACCCAGTGGAGGCGGCTGATACGCACGTAGGTGATTGGTGATATCTGGAGTTGGTGCTGAAAACTGTACTGCAAGGTGCGTTCGGAGACGCCGGCCTGGGTGCAGATGTCCACGAGCGTGGGTACTTGGCGGGCCGAGAGGCAGGTCTCGATGTATTCACGCGCGCGGCTGACGGTTTGCAGGGCGCGTCGCCGTGCGTGAAATTCTGGTGTGCGGTCGTCGACGAGGGCGGTCGCGGTAGCCATGGCCAGCAATGCCGTATCGATGAGCATCGCTTCGAGGGGCGCTTTGGGCGCGGGTGCCTCCACGGGCGGTGCCAGGTATAACTCCAGCAACGACTTCAGACCTTCTATGAATGCGGTTCGTTGGTCGCTCTGAAAGGCAATCAGGTCCGTGGGCGCCTTATCCCAGTAATCCGGGTTCAGGGCCCGGGCACCCTCGAGTAGCCGTTCCTGATCAAGACAGAGATAGAGTGTCCCCATGTGGGCGGGCACAAGTATGTCGAATTCCGTGTTTTCGGGCAGGAAGTATACCCAAGAGTCCTCGGGGCTCGTGAGGTGCGAAAAGCGCGCTTCGGATGGCGGAGCATGGCGGGTGACGGAGACCGTGCACAGGTTCCTGGGCATTGCGCCCGACTTGTTGACTGCTTGGGATTGGTGTTCGCTTACGACCTGTAGGTTCTGGGTGCTGACCGAGTCGCACCGCCCGCCGTAGGTGCCCGTCGTCATTTGTCTGCAGTCGAATGGAACCCAGGGTTGGGTCTCTGCCTGCTCCAACGCATCATTGAGTTGGTGGGTGCGTGCTCGGATTCTTGATATGTCAGAGTCCTGACTTTCACGAATCGAATCTCTGCTTCGCGCCATGGGCAAGACCTCTCTTACTTCAGCAGGTCAGGCTTTGATGCCTTGGTTGGTCATGAAGCGCCATGGCGCATGGGCACGTGGCCTCGAATGGCATGGCTCACTCGTCTCTGCATGCTCCATATACATACATGATGCACAGAAGTACGCATGCTTGCTAATCGTGGGGCAGTACATCGAAGATGCGTCCGGTTTCACTCCGAAAAGCGCAGCGACATCTGGTGCCAGCCGCGTTCGCGCGCAATCTCGGTGAGCGTGACGTCGGCATCGACGGCCACCGGGTGCTCCACGCGCTCGAGCAGGGGCACGTCGTTATGCGAGTCGCTGTAGAACCAGCTGTCGTCCAGGGTTTCGCTGTTTTCGGCCAGCCAGTGCTCCAGCCGCGTGACCTTGCCGCCCTGGAAGCAGGGGACGCCCGCGATATCGCCGGTGTAGACGCCGTCGACGAATTCGGGGTCGGTGGCCAGCAGGTGGTCGACGCCCAGTTCGCGGGCGATGGGTTCGGTGACGAAGCGGTTGGTGGCGGTGATGATCATCAACGTGTAGCCCTGCTCCCTATGGCGGGACAGCAGTTCCCGGGCCTTCGGGAGGATGATCGGCTCGATGTGATCGCGCATGAACTCCGCCCGCCAGGCCTGCAGGTCCTCGAGCGGGTGTGCAGTGAGGGGACGGAAGGCGAAGCGGGCAAATTCGTAGATGTCCAGCGTCCCGGCCTTGTACTGCTCGTAGAAGGCCTGGTTGGCCTTTTCGTAGGTCTCGGCGTCGACGATACCCTTGCGGACCAGGAATTGGCCCCATTCGTAGTCGCTGTCGCCGGCCAGCAGTGTGTTGTCCAGGTCGAAGATTGCCAGGGTCACGGCCCGTCCTCTCGCGCGTTTCAGGGGCCGCTATTGTACCCGTTCACCTGCCGCGGGCCACATTTGCCCCGGTGCCGGTGTTGTGGAACAATCGAAGCATATTATTAGAGGTATAACCACCTGGGCGGCCTTCTCAAGTGATTGATTCAGAAGGATATCGTGCCAACGTTGGGATTATCCTGTGCAACACGGAGGGTCAGGTGTTTTGGGCCAAACGGATTGGTCAGGACTCCTGGCAGTTTCCACAGGGGGGGATACGCGAGAGCGAGTCGCCGGAAGAGGCGTTGTATCGCGAGCTACGTGAGGAGACCGGCCTGCAGCCGGAACATGTCGAGATCATCGGCTGTACCCGCAAATGGCTGCGTTACCGCCTGCCGAAGCACCTGATTCGCCGCCGGGCCCGCCCCTTGTGCATCGGTCAGAAGCAACGTTGGTTCCTGTTGCGTCTCGTCGGAGACGAGATGCACGTGCGCCTGGATATCACCACCACCCCGGAATTTGACGGGTGGTGCTGGGTGGATTACTGGCGCCCGGCCCGAGAGGTCGTGTTCTTCAAGCGCCAGGTCTATGCGCGAGCGTTGCAGGAACTGGCGCCGTTGCTGTTCCCCGATGGTATGCCTGAGGATGTCGCCTCGCTGACCGAACGCGGTTCGCGCTAGGCGGGTTTCCCGTTTCCCCCGGATTACGGCTTATTGGAGAGTGCGTCTTAGTCGCATGCTGGACACCCTGCGTCGAATTGTTCAAGAGGTGAACGGGGCCGAGGATCTCGGGCAGGCCCTGGACATCATCGTCTCGCGCGTGAAAGCGGCGCTGGGGGTGGATGTGTGTTCCATCTACCTCACCATGCCCGAGAGCGAGCAGCTGGTGCTCATGGCCACCCAGGGCCTGAATCCCAGCGCCGTGCTGCAAGTCCGCCTGAGCCCCGCGGAGGGCCTGGTCGGCCTGGTCGCGCAGCGTGCCGAGCCGATCAACCTCGACGATGCCCCCCAGCACCCCCGCTTCAAGTACTTCCCCGAGACCGGGGAGGAGCGCTACCACGCCTTCCTCGGTGTGCCGATCATTCACCAGCGCCGCATGCTGGGGGTGCTGGTTGTGCAGGACCACGGTGAGGTGCGTTTCGACGAGGATCACGTCGCCTTTCTCGTGACCCTCGCCGCGCAGCTGGCCGGGGCCATCAGTCACGCCGAGATCAGTGGCGGCATCCTGCGCGTGCGCGATCAGCAGCTGCACGATGACCTGTTCGTGGCCGGTGTCGCGGGCTCCCCCGGGGTAGGCATCGGCGAGGCCATGGTGGTGTATTCCCTTGCCGACCTCGATGGCGTGCCGGACCGCCTTTCCGCCGACCCGGCCGATGAGCGCCGCCAGTTTCTGGACGCGGTCAACCGCGTCCAGCAGGACATGATCGAACTCAAGGAGCGCATGGGCGGGCTGCTGCCGGCCGAGGAGCGCGTGCTGTTCGATGCCTACGTGATGATGCTGGGCAGCGACAGCCTGGTGCAGCGTACCGTGGAGCGCATCAGCGAGGGCAACTGGGCGCCGGGTGCGCTGCGCGAGACGGTGCGCGAGTACGCGCGCATGTTCGAGGAAATGGACGACCCCTACCTGCGCGAGCGGGCCACCGACCTGCGCGACATCGGCCGGCGCATCCTCACCTGCCTGCAGTCCGACGGCGAGTCCGAGCGTGTGATTCCCGAGCGCGCGGTGCTGGTGGGCGAGGACGTCACGGCCTCGCAGCTCGCCGAGATTCCACCGGGGCGCCTGGCTGGCGTGGTGTCGGCTCGGGGGTCCGGTTCCTCCCACGTGGCGATCCTGGCACGGGCCATGGGCGTGCCTGCCGTCATGGGGCTCAGCGACCTGCCGGTCGGGCGTCTGGACGGGCGCGAGGTGGTGGTCGACGGCTACATGGGGCGTGTCTATGTCCAGCCCAACCAAATGGTGCTGCGCGAGTTCGAGCGACTGGCCGAGGAGGAGCGGGAGCTCTCCGAGGGGCTGAACCAGATCGCCTGTGAGCCGGCCATCACCGGCGACGGCGTGCACGTGCCGATTTACGTCAACAGCGGCCTCGTGTCCGATGTCACTCCGTCATCGGATTCCTGTGCCGAGGGCATCGGGCTCTACCGGACCGAGGTGCCGTTCATGCTGCGCGAACGCTTCCCCGGGGAGGAGGAGCAGTACGGTATCTACCGCTCGGTGCTCGAGCCCTTCGCGCCGCGCCCGGTCACCCTGCGCACGCTGGATGTCGGCGGTGACAAGGCGCTGCCGTACTTCCCCGTCCAGGAGGACAACCCCTTCCTCGGCTGGCGCGGCATTCGCATCACCCTCGACCACCCGGAAATCTTCCTCACCCAGGTGCGTGCCATGCTGCGGGCGAGCCTGGGGTTCAACAACCTGCAGATCCTGCTGCCTATGATCTCCTCGCTGAGCGAGCTCATCGAGTCGCAGGCGCTGCTGGAGCGCGCCCGCCTGGAACTCCTCGACGAGGGCCTGGCCGTGGAGATGCCCAAGGTCGGGGTGATGATCGAGGTGCCGTCGGCCGTCTACATCGCCGACTCGATTGCCCGGCGCGTGGATTTCCTGAGTATCGGTACCAACGACCTCGTGCAGTACCTGCTCGCGGTGGACCGCAACAACGCCCGCGTCGCCGACCTGTATCACGGCATGCACCCGGCGGTGATTCGTGCACTGGTGCAGGTGGTCCAGGCCGCCCACGCGGCCGGCAAGCCGGTGAGCGTCTGCGGGGAGATGGCGGCGGACCCGGAGGCCGTGCTGCTGCTGCTCGGCATGGGGGTGGACAGCCTGAGCGTCTCGGTGGCCAGTCTGCCGCGCGTGAAGTGGGTGGTGCGCTCGTTCGAGCAAAAGCGGGCCCGCGAGCTGCTCGATCAGGCCCTGCAGATGGAGGACCCGGGCGCGATCCGGGCCATTCTCAACAATGCCCTGGTCAACGCCGGCCTGGGCGGGCTGGTGCGTGCCGGCAAGACCTGAGGCAGCGCGGTCCTAGCCCTTCCCGCCTTTCATCATTCCCATCACTGCGAAGGCCATGAAAATCGCCAGCAGGATGCCCATGCCGATCAGGGCGGGCGTAATCGCGCGCGTGATCACCAGCAGCACGATGCCGACCAGCATGAATACGGGGATCTCGTTGAACCAGCGGTACCACTGGTGGCTGTGGCGGTTGCGGTCCTCGCGGAAGTAGTAAAGCAGCACGCCGCACCAGACGTGATAGACGATCAGCAGGAACACCAGCAGTAGCTTGAAGTGCATCCAGCCGGCGGCGTAGGCGCTGGGATTGAGTGCAATGATCCACAGGCCGAACACGACGGTAATGATGGCGCCGGGCGTCATGATGCCCCAGAAGAGCTTGCGCTCCATCACCTTGAAGCGTTCCCGCCCGGGGACGTCGGTGCACATGGCGTGGTAGACGAACAGGCGAGGCAGGTAGAACAGGCCCGCGAACCACGTGACCATGAAGATCACGTGCACCGATTTCAGCACCAGGAACGTCATGCGCTGGCCCCTTTCAGCATCTCCCGGATACTGTTTTCCACGTGGTCCATATCGAACTCGCCGAGTTTCTTGTAGACGATGCGTCCCTGGGTGTCGATGAGGAAGGTCGTCGGTGTGAGCCGCACGTCGCCGAAGGCCTTGGCGGCCGACGAATCGACGTCGATCGCGATGGTGTACGGCAGCTGGCGACGGTCGCGCATGGCGACGACCTGGTTCGGTGGGTCATAGGCCATGGCCACGCCGATCACCTCGAGGCCCTGCGCGTTGTATTTCTCGTGCAGTTCCACCAGATGCGGCATTTCCTTCACGCAGCCCGGGCAGGTCGTGGCCCAGAACGTGAGCACCACCGGCTGACCCTTGAGGTCCTCCGTGGTGATCGTCTCGCCGTCGATAGTCTTGAGGGTGACCGCGGGGGCCGGTGTGAGCCCGGGGCCCGAGGTCAGCCAGAGGCCGAGGCCGCCGCCGATGACCAGCAGGGCGAACAGGCCGATCAGAATCTCTTTGGTCTTCATGTCAGCACGGGATTGATGAGTTGCGGGACAGTCTAGCCCGATTGGCCGGGCATGGAAATGTGACCGCAAACCGACGGCAAGATTCCCACGGCCGGCTCGGACTCACAGTCGATAGGCCGCTTCGATCTGTTCGCGCGTGAGGACGCCGTAAATGCGGGTAATGCCCGGTGCAATCAGGCGTTCCACATACAGGGCCTCGACGTGGGCCTGCGTCAGCTCACGGTGGGCCTGTTCCATGTCGGCCTCGCGAAAGATCGGGGCTACCTCGCGGCGCTCGGCGGGGATCTTCAACAGGTCCAGGATCTCGTATTCGCATTCCTCGCGCGCCCGCAGGAGGTCGACGGCGGGCAGCAGGGCAATCGGTTTGTTCTCCTCGTCGATGAGTACCCACCGGGGCTCCTTGCTGAGCAGCTCGCCGATTGCATCGCGGGGGAGCATGCGCGGTGCCCGTACGAAATTGCGCTCCATCACGCTGGCCACGCCGATGCGGCGAAGTGCGGCCATCACGGGGTCGTTACGGTAGTCGAGCCCCCTCGCGCGCAGAAGGGAATGGAAAATCGAGGGCGTGCGAAAGAGTTCCGAACTGGTGAGGCTGGCTGTGACGATGGCCAGCATGCCGGGAAAAATGATGCCCGGATGTCCGGTGAGTTCCATCATGGCCGTAAGGGCGGCCAGCGGGGCCTGCAGCGTGGCCCCCATCATCGCGCCGAGCCCGAGCAGGGCATAAAAACCGACACCGGCCGAGTAGTCGGGCGTGATCATCATCGATACCACGCCGAGAAACCCACCGAGCATTGCCCCGATCACCAGGGTCGGGCCGATGAGTCCGCCGGGGATGCCGAGCGCCACCGCAGACGAGGTCGCCAGCAGCTTGAATACCGCGACCCCGAGCAGCAGGCCGAGGCTGAGTTCGCCCAGCAGGGCAGCGTTGACACTGTCATACCCGATGCCCATCACCTGGGGAAACAACAGGGCACAGAGTCCGACGATGCCGCCGGCGGCCGTGGTGCGCAGCAGGAAGTCGTAGCGTGTGACGTAGTTGGCAGTGATCCGCGTGAGCTGGATGAATCCGGCCGAAAACGCCCCGATGACCGCCCCGAGGAGCAGGATATAGGGCAGTTCCAGCAGCGAATTGAGGCTTTCCAGCGGGATGTCGAACACCGGCTGCGAGCCGAATACGGCGACTGACACGGAGGTGGCTGCCACGGCCGACAGGATCACGGGCAGAAAGCTCGCCAGCGAGTAGTCCATCATCACCACCTCCAGGGCGAAGATGACGCCGGCGAGCGGGGTGTTGAAGGAGGCGGCAATCGAGGCGGCGGTGCCACAGCCGACCAGGGTGCGCAGGCTGTTATTGGGCAGGCCGAGGCGGCGTCCGAGCAGGCTGCCGCTGGCCGCCCCGAGGTGGACGCCGGGGCCTTCGCGGCCGACCGAGTGGCCGCTGATGATGGCGAGTGCGCCGCCGGCGAACTGCATCAACAGGCCGCGCAACGACATATAGCCCTGGTGATAGGCCAGGCGTTCCATGACGTGGACGACGCCCACGACGTAACGGTCCTTGGCGAACAGTTTGAAGAGGATGCCGATCAGGATGCCCCCGAGCACCGGCAGCAGGAACTGCCACCAGGGGGCCAGCGCCTCGTAGGCCTCGATGTCGCCCCCGGGCAGGAAGCCTGCCTGTGCCGACTCGATCAGCCAGCGAAACGCAACGATGACCGATCCGGCCAGCAGGCCGGTGAGGGCACCCAGTGCCGAGAGCTGAATGAGGGCGTCGCGCCGCGACAGGTGCAGGCGCAACGATTCCATCGACGCGTCGAGGCGGCGGCGGAGGCGTTGGGGCCAGCGGTGTCGGGACATGACGACCATTATGCCAAAGCCGCGCCATTCAGGCAGAATCCGTGGGGTTGTGATAGGGTGCCGTTTCTTGAAAATGCCGTAACCGGTATGATTACGGGCGCTTTTTCCACGATGTCTTAAGGGTTCTGGAACGTGATAAAGGTTGGTGTCGTCGGGGCTACGGGGTATACCGGGGTCGAGCTGCTGCGTCTGCTGGTGCGTCATCCCCAGGTGGAAGTCGTGTGCGTGACCTCGCGTAGCGAGGCCGGGCAACGCGTCGACGCGATGTTCCCTAACCTGCGTGGTTTCCTTGACCTGACATTCGTCGAGCCCGATGTCGCACCGTTGACCGATTGCGACGTCGTGTTCTTTGCCACGCCCAACGGTACCGCCATGCACGCGGTGCCCGATCTCATCGAGGCGGGCGTGCGCGTCATCGATCTGGCGGCTGATTTCCGCATCCGGGACGCCGAGGAGTGGTCGCTGTGGTATGGCATGGAGCATGCCTGCCCGGAGGTGCTCCCCGAGGCGGTGTATGGGCTGCCCGAACTGAACCGCGAGGCGATCCGCAACGCCCGGGTGGTGGCCAATCCCGGCTGCTATCCGACTGCCGTGACGCTGGGGTTTCTGCCCCTGATCGAAAGCGGGCTCGCCCAGCGGGCCGCCCTGGTGGCCGATGCGAAATCCGGTGCGAGTGGCGCCGGTCGCGGCGCCAAGGTGGCCACGCTGTTTTCCGAGGTGGACGAGAACTTCAAGGCCTACGGGGTGGATGGGCACCGGCACCTGCCGGAGATCCGCCAGACCCTCTCCACGGTGGCCGGTGAGGCCGTCGGGCTGACCTTCGTGCCGCACCTGGTACCGATGATTCGCGGCATCCACGCCACCCTCTATGCCACGGTCGAGGATGCGCCCGACCTGCAGGCCCTGTTCGAGCAGCGCTATGCGAACGAGCCCTTCGTCGACGTCCTGCCTGCCGGCAGTCACCCGGAGACGCGCAGCGTGCGTGGCATGAACGCCTGCCGCATTGCGGTGCATCGGCCGCAGGGCGGCAACGTGGTGGTGGTTCTTTCCGTGATTGATAACCTCGTCAAGGGCGCGGCCGGGCAGGCCGTGCACAATATGAACCTGATGTGCGGCCTGAACGAGACGCTCGGTCTCGACTCGCCGGCGTTGCTGCCCTGACGGAGCCGCCGGTAGATGAGTCTGTCTGACCTGTTCAAGCGCAACGAGGGCCCGGGGTACCGGCTCCATCACCATGATCCGCTGAAAAAGCGCTTCAAGGCGTTACTGGCGATCGCATTGCTCGGCGGGGCCGGCTGGGGGCTGTACCAGCTCGGCTACCTCGAGAGCGGATTCGACGAGCAACGCACGGCCGACCAGCTGCAGGCCTTCCGGGAACGCGTCAGTTACCTGGAACAGCAGAACCAGCGGCTGACCCAGGCGCTGGCCCAGTTCGAGCGCGCGCAGGGGATCGAGTCGGAGGCCACGGTGCAGCTCTCTTCGGCATTGACGGCAATGGAAAGCGAGATGCTGGAACTTCGCGAGGAGCTGGCGTTCTATCGCAGTATCGTCTCGCCGTCCAAGATGGAGCCGGGTCTGCACGTGCAGAGCTTCCAGGTCGAGCGGGGCGAGGCCGAGGGACAGTACCACTACAAGCTGGTGTTGACCCTGGTGCGCGGCAACAACCGCGTTGCCCGGGGTGGCGTGGAAATGCAGGTCGCCGGCGTGATGGACGGCGAGCCGCGCACCTACACGCTGGCCGAGCTGGATCCGGGGACGAAGGAGCTGAATTTCTCCTTCAAGTATTTTCAGAGTATCGAGGGCAGCCTGACGCTACCGGCCGGTTTCCAACCCGGCAAGGTCGAGCTCAAGGTCGATGCCACGGATCGCCGTCTCGACGACATCGAGACGAGCTACGAATGGAACACCACCCTGGTGGGGGGAGAAACGTGATGTGGGGACGTAACACGCGCAACGCGCAGACGCAGAAATTCAACGCGGCCAAGATCGATACGCTGGTCGGCAAGCACACCACGGTCCAAGGGGACGTCAAGTTCACCGGCGGTCTGCACGTCGAGGGCTGTATCGAGGGTAACGTGATCGCCGATGATGAGGATTCTATCCTCATTCTCAGCGAAAACGGCCTGATCAAGGGTGAGGTCCGTGTACCGAACATGGTGCTCAACGGCAACGTGGAAGGGGACGTGCATGCCTCCAACCGCGTGGAGCTGGCGACCAAGTCGCGTATTACCGGCAATGTTTATTACAATCTCATCGAAATGGCGATCGGGGCCGAGGTGAACGGCAACCTGGTGCACCGCAAGGGTGGCAAGCCTCAGCTGGAGTTCAAGAACCAGCAGGCTGCTGCCGGTCCGTCGAGCAAGGACGGTAGCGCAGCGCAGGGCGCGTAATTCTTGACTAAACCAGTCGGGTAATGCTACCGTTTTGGGCAAACCCAGATTTTGAGCGTGGAGAACAGTAGTCATGAGTGCTACCGAGACTGCAAACGATTCGATCCCGGCTCCGCTGATCTTTACGGATGCGGCGGCCTCCAAGGTCAAGGAACTCATCGAGGAAGAGAACAACGATGGCTTGAAGCTGCGTGTGTTCGTGACCGGCGGTGGGTGCTCCGGCTTCCAGTACGGTTTTACCTTCGATGAGAGCATCAACGATGGTGATACCTCCGTTGAAAACAACGGCGTCACGCTCGTGATCGATCCGATGAGCTACCAGTACCTGGTGGGCGCGGAAATCGATTACAGCGAGGGCCTGGAAGGCGCCCAGTTCGTGATCCGCAATCCGAACGCGACCACCACCTGCGGCTGCGGTTCGTCCTTTTCCGTCTGAGGTCCACCGCCATCGCATGCAAAAAGGGGCCCCGAGGGGCCCCTTTTTTTGACGGCGCGAAACGGCTATTTCAGCCGCTCGATCCCCAGTGCCTTGAGAATGTACTTCTCGTAGAGCGGCTCGGACGTGCCGCGCTTCATCTTGCGCAGGAAGTACTTTTCGAAGGCGATCTTGGCCAGGTGTACCCACTTGCCCTTCTTGAACCAGTTGACGTTGCGCGGACCAATCTGCGGCATCGCGACGAAGGCGGCACCGGTGTCGCCCATGTCGGCGAGGCAGATCGCATTCCAGGTGCCCTTGGCGTGCGGCGTGCCCCCGCGCAGCTCGGCCGCGATGTTCTCGACGATGGCGGTGACCATGGATTCGATCATATAGCCGGTCTTCGGGGCCCCGGTGGGTACCGGTGTGCCCTCCACCGGCGGAATCGCCACGCATACCCCGGCCGAGTAGATGTTGGGGTAGGTGGGGTTGCGCTGGTGTTCGTCGATAATGACGAATCCGCGAGGGTTGCACAGGTTCTCGACCTTGGCGACGGCGTCCACGCCCTTGAACGAGGGCAGCATCATCGCGTGCTTGAACGGCAACTCGTGCGTCTTGTGCACGTTGCCGTCCTCGTCGAGTTCTTCCACATGCATCATGCCCGCCTCGACCTTGGTGGTACGGGCATTCGTGATCCACTTGATGTGTTCCTGGCGCAGGGCCGATTCCAGCAGGCCCTTGGAGTCGCCCACGCCCGCCAGGCCCAGATGCCCGATGTAGGGCTCCGAGGTGACATAGGTGATCGGCACCTTGTCGCGGATCTTGCGGCGCTTGAGCTCGGTATTGAGGATGAAGGCGTACTCGTAGGCCGGACCGAAGCAGCTGGCGAAGGGCATGGCGCCGACGACCACCGGCCCCGGGTCGGCGACCAGCTGTTCGAAATTCGACAGCGATTTCACGGCGTGATCGAGTGTGCAGACCGATTGCGTGAATCCGTCTGGACCGGAGCCCTCGACTTCCTCGAAGGCCAGGCGCGGCCCGGTGGTGATAACCAGGTAGTCGTAATCTACGCTCGTGCCGTCGGCGAGCTTCAGCGCGCTGTTCTTGGCATCGATGTCTTCCACTCGCTGGGCGATAAAGCCGATGCCCTTGCGCTTGAGGTAGGGCTCGATCTCGAAAGAGATCTGGTCGGGCTTGCGCCAGCCGACGGCGATCCACGGGTTCGAGGGCACGAACTGGAACGTGCTGCGTTCGTTGACCACCGTGATTTCATGTTCATTGCTAAGCGCTTCGCGCATTTCATACGCGCAGGGCATGCCGCCGGTGCCGGCACCCAGGATGACGATGTGAGCCATGCTTCCTCCTTCGCAGATTCGGCCGTACGCAATGTCCGGCCGTGTCGTTGTTTGGGAAAACATGAATGCCAGTGGCATACCATGACCGACCGGCGGCGACTGCACTGACGTTTTCCCGCGCCTTGGGATCTCAATCCCGGAGCTTGTAACCGGACAGGCTAGCAGGTCTGGCGGACCTGTTAGTGACGCAGGTCAGTCGGCGGCGTAAATGGCGCCGAGAACAGCGGCGCGATGGGCGCCGGTGGCGGAAGGCAGGTTGCCCGGACGCCCCGCAAGCGTCTGGCGGGCGAGCCAGGCGAAGGCCATGGCCTCCATCCAGTCGGCCGGGATGCCGAATTCATCGGAGGTCTGCACGGGGCAGGGGGCGAGTAGCTCGCTCAGCCGCTTCATGAGGGCCTTGTTGTGAGTCCCGCCGCCGCAGGCGATAACGCGGCAAGGAACGGGTCTGCAGGACTTCACTGCCGTGGCGATCGAGCGTGCAGTCAGTTCCAGCAGGGTGGTCTGGACATCTTCAGGGGCGATGTCGTCGGCCTGGGCCAGGAGGTGGCCATCCAGCCACGCCTGGTTGAAGTGTTCGCGGCCGGTGCTCTTGGGTGCGGGGATCTTGAAGTACGGGTCGGAAAGCAGGTGATCGAGCAACTGGGTGCTGACTCGACCGCTGGCGGCCCAGCTGCCGTTCCGATCGAAGCCCTTGTTTTTGTGTCGACGGATCCAGCCATCCATGAGCGTATTGGCCGGGCCCGTATCGAAGCCGAGCGCGGCCCTGCCGGGGTCTGAGGGGAGCACGGTTAGATTGGCGATGCCGCCCAGGTTCAGGATCGCCCGATCCTCCGATCCGCTGTGAAGCACGGTCGCGTGGAATGCGGGAACCAGGGGGGCACCTTGCCCGCCAAGCGCCATGTCCTTGCCGCGAAAGTCAGCCACCGTCGTAATGCCAGTGAGCGCCGCAATGCGGTTGGGGTCGCCCAGCTGAAGGGTGAAGCGGTCCTCCCCCTGCGGGGCGTGGCATACGGTTTGTCCGTGGCTGCCAACGGCTTCGACCGATGCGGGTTCCACGCCGGCCTCTTGCAGCAGGCGTACGGCAGCCTCGGCGAAGGCGCGACCCAGGGCTGCGTGGAGGTGCCCGAACTCGGTCAGTGTGCCGCGCCACTCTGGCGTGATCAGCCGTTCGACGCGCCCGCGCAGATCAGCGGGATAAGGGTGGTTGAGCGCCTTGATGAGGCGGGGTGTGGCGCCCTCGAAATCGACCAGGGCGGAGTCGACCCCGTCCGTGCTGGTGCCGGAGATCAGGCCAACATAGAACTCCGGCATCTGGTCCTAGGGGGTGCTGATCTGGGCGAGCTGGACGCGCTTGACGGTGTCGAGCTGCGCAAACAAGGGATCAGCATGTGCCTGGAACCGGGTAACTACCGCCTTGGGCAGCGGCTCGGCCGTGGGCAGTTTGATCGTGAGCGGGTTGCGGTGCACGCCATTGACGCGGAACTCGTAATGCAGGTGCGGTCCGGTCGCAAGCCCCGACTGGCCCACGTAGCCGATGATCTGCCCCTGCTTGACGCGGGAGCCGGTGCCAAGCCCGCTGCGGAACTTTGACAGGTGGGCGTACAGCGTGCTGTAGGTGGCTCCGTGCTGGATGATGACAGTGTTCCCGTAGCCGCCTTTCACACCGCGGAACACGATCTTGCCGTCGCCGGAGGCCTTGATCGGCGTGCCGGTGGCCGCCGCGTAGTCAACACCGCGGTGCGGGCGTTTGATACCCAGTACCGGGTGGTAGCGCTCGGGCTGGAAGCGGGAACTGATGCGGTGGAAGTCGACCGGGGCGCGCAGGAAGGCCTTGCGCATGCTGTGGCCATCCGGGCTGTAGTACCCGGCCCGGGCGCCGTCGCCGTCAAAAAACGCCGCCCGGTACGTGTGGCCCTGGTTGACGAACTCAGCGGCCAGAATGCGCCCGTCACGCAGCTTCTCGCCGTCGCGGTAATATTCTTCATAGATCAGGCTGAACTGGTCGCCGGCCCGGATGTCCAGGGCGAAGTCGATATCCCAGCCGAAGATGGTCGCCAGTTCCATGATCAGGTTCTCGGACATGCCGGCTTCGAGTCCCGCCTGGAACAGAGAATGCCGGATCGTGCCCGTGGCGCGGGCCTCGCGCACCTCCAGCTCGCGCATCGCCGTTTCGGCGCGATAGCCGTCACCGTCCCGCCAGATCCGGAGGCTCTTCGTGTCGTCGAGGTCATAGACCAGCTCAGCCAGGCCGGTTTCGGCACGACGCACGCGGAAGGTCTGTCCCGGGTGGATCGAGGTCAGGATGCGGGTGGGTTCGCCGAGCGCCAGGATGGGGCCGAGCTGGCTGTGCATCTCGAGGCGGCTA